>PDWI01005385.1_pt1 | contig 16564 bp, 13 predicted proteins | sample 1430891 | NCBI WGS metagenome assembly PDWI01 (sample SAMN01162508, study PRJNA174530) | Oral metagenome, whole genome shotgun sequencing project. | biome: Marine environment; feature: Marine mammal; material: Swab sample of the gingival sulcus; isolation source: swab sample of gingival sulcus...
TTTATTGTCTTTAATCCATTTACCCAGCGTTTTTTCGGTGCAACCTACACGAGCGGCAATTTCCTTTTGTGTTAGCTCCGATTTTAAATACAGCACCTGTGCATATTCTTGTTTTTGTGTCCTTGTCATAGTATCTGATTTCTATTGATTACTGTGCAAAAATCCAATTATTACAGGTGTTAATAAAGTTCTGTTCCCATGATGGGCTTATATACTCCCATGATGGGACTGTACAGGCTTATCATGGGAACCCGGCTTTTACAGAATTTTGAGTTAGGTTTTATTTGCAGTGCTTTTAAGGATTAATTAAAAACGGTTATATGTTTAAAATTGAAAATAGAAAAGACCACGCAGAGGTATTTATATATGGAGAAATTGAGACGGCGGCACAGGCTGAATGGTTAGGTATACAGCTCGCTTCTTTAGAAAATGAATTCGATAATTGTGTGGTTCGTGTTAATACTGTCGGCGGTGATGTTATTACTGGTTTTGCAATGTGGGAGCTGTTGAGTTCTGCTAAAATGAACGTAACATTTATGGTTGATGGCATAGCTGCATCGATGGGTAGTGTTTTGGTTCAAGTACCCGGAACAAAGGTTTATATGGGTAAATATGCCAAGATGATGATTCACCGTGTGGCCTGCAGTGCTTCGGGTTCTGTTGAAGAAATTAGAGAAGCTGCTGATATGACCGAAAAATGGGAGGCGGACATTATCGATGTAATTTCTAAGCGTACAGGACTCACCGCAAATCAAGTTAAAAAGAAATGGTTCGACGGCAAAGATCACTGGCTGACCGCACAAGAGGCATTAGATGCCGGTTTAATCGACGGCATTAAAGAAGTGGATATTGATTATGGGGAACTGCCCCAAACTACCAATACCGCTGAGATATATCAATATTATAATAACATTCTAAACAAGGAAGAGATGAAGTTTGAAAACAAAGCAGAATTCTGTAATGTCTTAGGCATTGCTGATAATTCGAGTGATGAAGCTGTATTATCAGCTGCATTAAAAGCAGTGAAGCAAAATGCAACATTAACAGCCAGTGTTACCGGCTTAACACAAGAGCGTGATGCTTTAAAAGCTAAAGTAACAGAGTTTGAAAAATCTGAAAAAGAAAAGCAGCAAACTGAAATTAAAAATATTTTAGATAAAGCTGTAGCGGATAAGAAAATGACAAACCAGGTGCGTAAGCATTATGAAGGTTTGTTTGCTAAAGATTTTGAGTCTACAAAAGCCATTGTTGAGTCGTTGCCAAGTGTGCAAAATGTATCCAAGTTTATCACAAATCAGCAGAATGCCGATGAGCGTGCCAAGTGGACATTTAAAGACTGGCAGAAAAACGATCCGAAAGGATTGCAGGCGATGAAAGTTGAAGATAACGAGCGATACAAAGCTTTGTTTAACGCCGCTTATTCGAAGTAGACCGGTGTTGCTTGTAGAGATTGTAGTGTAAAAATTAGTATTAATTCAATAAATTGAAAATCATGAAAATTAAATTTTTAGTATCGCTGTTAACTTCGATGTTTTTAGCAGTGTTTTTTGGCGGTTCCGTAGCATACGCTATGGATGTACCCGCAACTCCTGTAATTGGAACCTCCTTTGTGTTAAGCTTTATCCCGATGATGCCGCAGGGTGTACTTGGTATGGCTATTCAAAAGGAAATATGGGTGGACTATATCATAGAAAACCTGTTTAAGAATAACGAATGGTTAAAGTATGCTTTTAATCACGACCAATTTGTATTGGGTGGTAAAGTCGTACACGAACCGGAAGCAGGAGCCAAACCGAAAGTAGTAAAAAATAGAACTTCTTTCCCTGCTACTATAATGACCAGAATGGATCAGGATAGGACTTATGCGCTTGATGAGTTTACAACCGATCCGATTAAAATACCACATGCCGACCAAGTGGAATTATCCTACGATAAAATAGCATCGGTGTTAAGTGAAATGATGCTTGCATTACAGGATGATGTTGCAACCTGGATGCTGCAGAATTGGAAACCGGACAGTGTGTTATATACTACCGGAGTTGATACCGCCGCCCATGTTGGAACGGGAGTGCGTAAAATCATGACCATCGATGACCTTGTGTCAGCTAAAAAGGCTATGAACCGCAAGAATATTGCTAAAAACGGCCGTCACGCATTGTTAGATCCCGATATGATGGAACAATTGGTTACATCACTTCGAATCAATAAGAATAGAGATTCTTCTATTGCTTACGATTTGGTAAATGGAGAAGTAAAACGTATCGAAGGGTTTGAACTGCACGAACGCAGCGATGTGTATGTTGGTGCCGATGGTGTAATTAAGCAGCCCGATTGGGAGGTTGAAGACAATGCCATTGCCGGCGGTTTAATTTGGCAAGAACACTGCGTTGCACGTGCCAAGGGTGATGTGGATTTCTTTGAGGATTTAGGAAGCCCAACGCATTACGGCGACATCTATTCTGCATTGTTACGTGCAGGTGGACGTGTACGCCGTCAGGATGGTGTGATTGCTATTATGCAAGAATTTGTATCGTAATTTTATCGTGCCTCTACTACTATGGTAGGGGCACACAACACAACTTATCATGAGTAGATTTTATTGGATATTGGATAACGGACACGGTGGTGTTATTAATGGTGAATATCAGACACCCGGAAAGCGCTCACCGAAAACCAAAGCTGGACAGCTGTTTGAAGGTGTGTTTAACCGCGAGGTGGTCGCTTTAATTTCTAAGATTTTAGAAGTAAAAGGAATTGAACACCACGTTTTAGTTCCCGAGCAAAAAGATGTTAGTTTAGAGGATAGAGTGCGGCGAGTTGGTCGTATCTGTCGAAAGCATAAAAATGCCGTAGTATTGTCGATACACGCCAATGCAGGCGGAGGTACCGGTTTTGAGGTTTATACATCAGTCGGTGAAACACTATCCGACAAGTTAGCTACTGTATTTTGTGAAGAGTTAAAACAGCAGTTTCCGCAGTTTAAATTTCGTGAAGATAAAACCGACGGCGATCCTGATAAAGAGAGCCAGTTTTATATTCTGCGAAAAACAGCATGTCCGGCAATCCTTACCGAGAATCTATTTATGGATAATAAAAAGGATTTAAGTTACTTATTGTCGCCCCAGGCACCGGTGCAAATAGCTGCTGCTCATGTGTGTGCGATATTAAATTGTGAAAAATTATGACGGTACAATGGATAACGCTGGCAGTAATTACCGGAGGTGCAGGTGTCCTGTTTTGGCTGTTAAAAATATGGGTAAAGGGAATTAACATCCGCTTCGACAGTCTGATAAAAGAGATGCAGACATTAGGAAAATCGTTGATTGCGCAGGACGGGCGGATACAGCTGATGCACGAACGGCAGGACACGCATGAGCGGCGAATTAACAACCATTCGGAAAGGCTGAGAGCGGTTGAGTTAAAACAGGTTGAAATAAACAGCAGAGATGGCAAAAAAGAAGTTTAAAGATACAGCGGTTGGCAAATGGATAACCGGCAAAGTGCCGCATCTGTTAAAGTCGATAGGAGATAGTTTTCCGCCGGCAAAGCTGTTAAGCGATTTAATTGCCGGTGAGCCTTCAATTACTCCGGCCGAAAAGCTGGAGTTTGAAAAGTTATTGCAGGAAACCTATGAAAAAGAAATGCAATACCATTTACAAAATACACGATCTGCTCGTGACATGTATGTCGAGAGCAAAGAAATGACCAATTGGGTGTCAAAGCGCATTATGATTTGGAACCTCCCAATGTTGGCTGTGTTAATAGCCGCTAATATTGGCTGTGTGTTTTATTTTGACAGCGTTGCGCTGGCATTAATATCTAATGTGATAGGTCAGGTAATGCAGCAGTTGATAAACGAAAGAACTACGCTGGTAAACTTCTTTTTAGGAAGTTCCAACGGCAGCAAAGATAAGACAAGAGAATTATTTAACCAGGACAAAAAATTATAGATATGTCAAGACAAGGAATAGTAGACGGCGGTGATATAATAGTATATATCGATGTAGAAGGCACGCCGGTGCCTATTGCGCATCAGTCAGAGTGTTCCATAGAACACAAAACCAATTTTAGAGAGAGAAGAACTAAGCAGACCAACGGCAAAGAGCGTTTCCCGGATGAAACAGATACAACTATATCGGTTAGTTCGTTGACGACTTTCGATGGATTCAGCTATATGGATCTGCGTGCCAAGCAGGCTGCTAAAGAACACGTTCATATTAAATACAGTCTGGAGACAGAGGAGACAGGCGATAAATATGAGGAGGGCGATTTTTATATCGAATCGTTAAAGAGAGCCGATAACGAGGGAGACGACAGTAAAATGGATGTTACTTTCGTGCAAAAGGCAGAACCACAGGTAATGACTAAGTAATAGTTATAAGTAATGGCTAAAATTCAAAAGGTTAAGATTAAAGGCGTAGAATATCCCATGTGGGGAGGGTTCTACGCCTTAGAAAAATTCGAGCAGACCACAGGTGTCAGCTCTGAAAAGGTTGGTGATAATCTAACCAACAGCGTTGTGTTTATTTGGTGTTCGCTTTGGGCGGGTGCTAAAATGGAAGAGAAAGAATTCAGCTTAACGCTTGATGACTTTAAAGCGATGGTTAATGAAGATATCAGTATTTTGGCTGAATTAAGAGCCCAGCAGACCGTCGAGCAAAAAAAAACGAAATAGGAGGTGTAAAACCTCTCACTTATAAGCAAATTAAAGGTATTGCGATTGGTAGGTTAAGGTTGTGTTTAGATGATTTCCTGAGGTTGTCAATAGACGACTTTCAGGAAATCTACCAACAGTATATCGATCAAGCAACGGAGGAGCATCACCTACGTATGGAAGAGCACCGCGCATCTGTAGTTACATTGGTAAACCTACTGCCGCACTACAAAAAAGTATTAAAGCCACAAGAGGTGTGGCCGTTCCCCTGGGATGAGAAAGCAGAACCAAAATCTAAACCAAAAGCATCGAAAGAACGTATGTTGATGCTTGCAAAAAAATGGCAGAAAAATGAGTAGTATCTACGACGTAGCAATAAGAATAGCATCGGATTCTAAGGAGTTAGTCCGTGATTTAAAGCGAAATACCGGACTGTTAGAAACAATGGGTGCAGTTGCAGCAACTGCCTTTGCTGCCGATATTATAAAAGATGCAGTCGGCGAAATATATAACTACGGTACCGGCATAGATACTATTCGCCAAAAATTAGAAGGATTAACAGACACACACGGCGGAGAGCTTGACATTTTAACAGGAAAAGTTAAAGCGGTTGCTGATGTATGGGGCAAAGATTACAACGAAGTGATTAACACTTCTAATGTAATGGCTAAACAAATGGGTGTAACCACCGCCGAAGCTTTAAATCTGATTAAGCAGGGGTTAGCAAAAGGTGGTGATGCTACCGGAGATTTTTTACAGCAGATTAAGGAGTATTCTCCAATGTTTAAAGATGCACAGCTGTCGGCTGGTGCATTGGTTTCGGTTATTACTCAAAGTGTAACATCGGGTGTTTTTTCCGATAAAGGTGCCGATGCCATAAAAGAGAGCATGCTGCGAATTAGAGAAATGACCAAAGCCACAGCAGATGCTTTAAGTGGTATTGGTATTTCTTCTGATAATGTACAGAAGAAACTGCAGGACGGTACATGGAGTTATATCGATGTGCTGAAGTTGGTGAGTAAAAAGCTTGGCGAATTTCCTGCACAAAGCAAGGAGGTCGGCACAGCAATAGCTGATATTTTTGGCGGTCCCGGTGAGGATGCGGGTCTGGAGTATTTAAAAACACTTAAAGATATTGAAACCAATATCGATAATGTAAAGAGCACTACCGGTAGTTTAGGCGAACAGCAGTTAGAACAGGCTGCTGCATCAGAGCGGTTAAGCACCGCAATGGCTGACCTATTTGGCGGCGTTAATAAGAGTATTGCCGAAATAAAGATTACAGCTACAAATATGGCTGCAGGTGTTGTGGAGAATTTTGATACCATAACAGGTGTTGTAAAAGTGGGCACTACTGCATTTATCGCGTATAAGGCTGTAATGATAGCTGCTAATTTTTCCATGATGAAATGGAAGCGGACTATTGTAATGACACGCCGGGCTGTAATGGCTTTAAATGTTGCTACAAAATCAAATCCCATTGCGTTGGTGGTCGGCTTGCTTGCAACAGCAGGAGCGGCGTTTTTAGAGTATGGTACTAACGTAGAAAATACAACAAAAAAGCTGCAGAAGTTCTCTAAAAGTCAAGAAAAAGCAAACAATATGCTTGGGAAAATTAATTCACTAAAACAGACTTTTGGAATTATAAAAACGCTTAATAAACGGCAGTTAGAGGATTTTAAAATGAATGCCCGTCAGCAGCTAAAGGAGTGGGAAGATATTCAAAGCCGTATAACTGCTACTGTTCTTCAAGAATATAATAAAAGTAAGGCCGCAATATTAAAATCGCAGGAAGAAAAGGCTGAAAAACTAATAAAATCGGGGAAATATACTGAAGCCGTTGCTCGGAAAATTGCTTCGAGTGGGATTGCTGGGCGTTTAAAATTTTTAAAGCATTGGGCATCAGAACAGATAAAAAAACAATACGGTGTAACACTTGTAGAAATTTCTGAAAACAAAAAAAGGCTGAAAAGTTATATTGATACGGTTAATAGTATGACTAATACTAAGCCGAAACAGGGCAGCTGGTATGCTGAAATTGAATCCTCTATTAAAAAAGTAAAACAGGAGATTGATAAGGTTGCCGTTGGCGATAAGGAACGATTAACATTACTGCAGGCACAGCTTGCTAATTTGGAGAATCAAAAAAAAGAGCTAAAACAGCTTGGTGAAGTTCCTGCCGAAATCCCAATTACCGTAATTAAAGATGATGATGAGGAGTTAGACGATACCGATCTTGAAATAGTAGATGATGAAGCGGTTAAGATTTTAGCCGATTACCGCAGACAGTTAAAAGAAACCGCACAGTATAACGCACTATTGGGTGATAGCAATACAGCTCTTAAACAAAGCATTGATCTAACCAAACAGACCATTAGCAGCTTAATAGCCGATGGCTACGATAAGAATCGTGAAAGTATTCATAAGTTAATGGCAGACCTGGATAAACTTCAGGATAAATATAACAGCAGTAATGCCGGGTTTATGGAGTGGGTCGGTAATTTGAAGTCAAGCGTTGGAGCAATGCAGTCGGGTATTTCCAATATCACGGCATTGGGCGGTGCCATTGATGCTTTTCATCAAAAACAAGAAAACGGCGGTGCTTCATTATTTGATTATATCGGATTAATGTTGCAGATGGCTCAATCTATTCTTGGAACTATTGAGGTGGTTAATGCAATCAGCGCGGCGGTAAAGGCTAAGCAGGCGGTTGATGCAGCGGCAACAACTGCACAGATAAGCGGTGAGGCGGCAAAGGCAGCAGCAGTAACAACGAGTCAGGCAACACAAGCGGCGGCGGTATCTGCATCATCAGCAACGCAGGCGGCGGCGCTTACATTGTTAGGTAATGCAGGAATAAAAGCCAACGCAGCAAGAGGTATCAGTTCTGCGGTGGCATCGGCAGCTGCACTGCCGTTTCCTATGAACTTAGCCGCTATGTCAATGGCTTATGGTGCATCATCAGGACTATTTGCCGCATCTCTAGGATTTGCACAAGCGTTGTCGGTTCCGGCATTTGCCGACGGCGGTGTTATTACCGGTCCTACGCTGGGACTGGTTGGTGAGTATCCGGGTGCAAGGAACAACCCGGAATTAATTGCACCGGCTAACAAGATGATGAAGTACATTAAACAAGCAGTTAATGAAAGCGGTGGTGGCGTTGGTGGCACGGTTGAGTTTAAAATAAAAGGCGACCAGCTTGTAGGAGTGTTGAATAAAAGTAATCGTAAATCTAATAGTTACCGATAATGTACGGAATTAAATATATAGGTGAATGGCGTGATAAGCGTGGAGGATTATCGCGTTTTGAAATATCACAGCGTGATTATGCTGGAGATATGGAACAAATGGTAATGCAAGCAGATCCGCTGACAATCGAGCGGTCTGTTATGGACAATAAGTTTCAGCCATCTGTAGGTTCCGGGTTAGAACTGAATGTTGAAGCTGAATATGATGGACAGTATTTAAATACCTATACTTCGGATATTAAGAAATATAAAGCGAAATTCAGTAAGAATGGCGATGTTATTTGGCTGGGATATTTAAACACAGAAGTATATTCAGAAGATTACACCCGGCTGGCTGGTTATCCTGTACAGTTGAATTTTAACGATGGTTTTGCGGTGTTAGAACGTCTATTGTTTGTAGATAATAATGGAGTAAACTACTCCGGTTTAAAATCAGCATGGGACGTGTTGTGGATTATCCTGGATAAACTTGGGTTGGATTACAAATACATATATGTAGGCTGTGATTCCTATCACGAGGGTATGGATAGATCTCAAAGCCCGCTGCACCAATTTAAAGTAAACTGCGATAACTATTACGATGAGCAAGGCGATGCAATGAATTGCCGTGAGGTGTTAGATGCGATATTATTAACGCAGCGTGCTATTTGTTACCAAAATGAAGGAACGTTTAATATTGTATCGGTTCCCCTACTGGCAGAGGGGGCATATCAATGTATCCGTTATGCCTCTGTTGATGATCCCGGAGAAACAATAGTTGTTAACGATACGGTTAATGTTCCGCAAAATGCCGATTGGTATAGCGATGATCAACAAATAGATGTTGTTGCCGCCCGTAACAAGGCGGTGGTAAAGTATTCGCCATATGGATTTAAAACAATATTAAATTCTGATTTTAATGACAATTCAAGGTGGATAGGTGAAGGTGTATGGACGGTATTCGACAACCGGCGGAAATTGACACTTCAGGAAATTGACAGCATGAGAGGAACTCAATCGTCAAGACCTGTCGGCAGTTATACGCTTCCGAAATTTGCCAATATGGGAACATTGTTTTATAAGCTGGAAGGTATAAGCGGTATTGAAGGATGGAGTAATGCAGAAGATGTTACAGTGTCGGGTGTTAAGTCAGATTTGTATTCCAAAGAAACAATCTATTTTAATGTGCCTTTTAGCGAGGGCGTAACGACAGAACAGGCATTCTCCAACGATACATCTGCTGTTGTTAACGGTGTTAAAAATTGCGGTTATAAATTCAGCTTTAAATGTTATATCGAAACAAAAGAGAATGAGTTTGATGAAACAGAGGAAGAGAACATAGTAAGGGGGATTGTCGGCGATGTAGATATCTATATCGGCGGTGTTAGAATAGACTCCTATAATGTTAGCGGCGACTCAAGCAATAGAAGTGATTACGGTGCTGTAAGTTATTATATAGGTTCTGATGATGAATCGTCGATAGCCGATAAATGGCATACAGTGGTTGTGGATATACCATGTGTTGATGCACATGGTGATGTTAAGGTCGTATTTTTTAAAGGTTTCGGCACCAGGGGTGAAAATAATAAAGATAGTGTTGCTGAAGGTGTCATTAAGAGTGTCCGGTTTAGTGATATTAAAATAGAGGCAGAAAAATTGATATTGTATAAAAATTTTGAAGGATATACACCGGATGATGAAGAGGACGACACAGATGATTCGGGAACAAGAAAGGGCGGTAAACGTAGATCTGACAGTCCTGCCGTTACTCCCGGCGGACATTTATATTACATAGATGATTTGGATTTTGATGATGTTGAATTTGTCGCAGAGATGAAAGACAGCTGGGCAGATGAATTTGAATCTGTCGAGATGATACATGGTGATAGCTTTGACTTATCACCGACTGATAGAGGGGCACTATATACATTAGCCAACTCTTTAACTTACAAATGGCAGACTTTTATCGATACGGATAAGTACTACAACATAGCTGAGTTGTTACTGCGGTCGATAGTCAGCAATTACCGCAGAGAATTAAAACAGCTGTCCGGCACGCTGTCGGCAGTTAATGTGTTAAACAGTGACGGTAACCGGCGGTACGGTGTTTTAAACTTTAATTCAGTAATAACATTGTCCGATCAATATTTAACCGGTAAACGGCTGATGTTTATGGGCGGTACTTATAACGATGCAGCGTGTACAATTAACGGCACCTGGTTAGAGGTGCTAAAAGATGAATTGGTAATCAATAACTAGCAATGGCGATATTAAATATAAATCAACGTAAAATAGTAAAAAGACGCAGAGATGGTCAGATAGTTGGCGGCGGTGCAGTAAGTACCTCAGTAGTTACTGGCGGCGGCGGTTCTAATGGCGGTTCAAGCTTTGACCCGACAATTTTGCAAGACTACGTTAAGCAGTATGAGCTTTCTCAGGAAATTTTAAAGAACAATAATAAGCTAAAAGGCTGGTTTATTTCCAAAACCGAAGCAGATACTGCAAAAGAACATATTACCTTTGAAAAGGGGATTACTTCCAAATCTGTAACATCTGAAACGGTAACCACCGATGATGCCATTGCCGATAATATAACCATTAAGTCGCAGATAAAAAGCGAGGTGTTTAACAGTGGCATGCTTGGCGAGGGTTTTATGTTGAAAAAGAATGCCATCGGCAACTGGGATTTAGAATTAGACAACCTGGTTGTTCGCAAAAATATGGATGTATTTAAACTAACCATCCAAGAGGTTAAATCTGTTGGCGGTCAGCTGTTGTTATCTCCTGCATCGATGAAATGTACTAAAGTGACAGAGCTAGCCAATGTTTATCGCTGTTACTTTAATAACGATAGCGGAAATATTTCTAATCCATTTGAGGTTGGCGACCAAGCATTATGCCAACAATTCAATGGCAAAGGTGCAAAACGTTATTGGCGTTTGGTAACCTTTGTTGGCTCTGATTATATTGAATTAAGCAAAACAGATAAGGACGGTTCCGGTATTCCGGCAAAAGATGATGAAATTGTACAGTTGGGTAATAGAACCAATACGGAACGTCAAAGTGCTATTTTAATCAGTAGTTACGGGATTCCTAAAATTGAGCAATTTAAAGGCATTAATTCATTTAGCACAGTAGGTAAGCTGGTAACCCGTATTTCGCCCGATGGCAATTTATTTCGGGCAGTTGATTTTATTGTAGAGACAGCCGACGGTTCTGGGTACTTAAAGATGCAGGACAACCAACTATATGTAAAAGCAAATGTAACATTTGCAAGCGGTTCGCCTGCCATACAACAGACTGAGGATATTGCAAAAGATCTTGTGGATAGTGTTGATGTTGGCAACAGAAATTATTTGATAGACAGTGATCGCTATATATATGCTCCATTTGGCAGCGATTATAAACACCTAGATTGCGAAATAACAGATTTACAGGACTTAAGAGGCAAAGAAATAACCTTATCTTTCGACTACGAAAAAACCTCCAATTACAAAGAAGGCAACGGAGTGACAGGTTTTTACGCGCGTGTGTTTTATATTGACGGAACAACACAAGACCTGAATGATCGATTTGCAGTAACTAATGCGACGAAATTAAAGGGGAGAATTTCAAGTGTTTTTCAAATAAAAGATAAAGAAATAGAAAGACTTGGAAGCATTGTATCATATTTTAATTTTGGTTTACATGCTATAGGTGGAAATGGCCAAGATCGCTTAGGCGAGGTGGAAGTCGGGCGTCCTGCTTTACAAATTGGCAATAAGTCAGGTGGATGGTCTTCTGCTCCAGAGGATTTACAGAAAGAAATAGATGACAAAATAGCTATAACAAAAGCCGAAAGCCAGCAGGCTTGGGAAGCTTTCGCAACAGCGAAAGCAGATTTAGCAAAAACCGAAGCCATTGCCAATGCTGATGGAAAGATTACCGCTGAGGAGCAGGCACGCATAGACGCTGATAATGCCAAGTTGCAAGCGGCCAAGGAATATGCCGACGCAAAAGATGCCAAAAAAGAAACTATATTAAAGGCTTATGCCGATAATAAGATAACCGAATCAGAGCAAGCGGCTATTGATGCAGCTAAGGCTTATTCAGATTTAAAAGACGTTGAAGTAAAAGCCTACGCCGACGGCAAAATAGATGAAGAAGAACAGCGGGCGATTGCAGATGCCCAATCGAAATTTGAAGCAGCAAAAGCACATGCACAAGAATTGGCGGATGCCATTGATGTTGGTAGCAGGAATTATTTACTTGAAAGTGACCGCTACATATATGCTCCATTTGGCAGTGGTTACAAGCATCTAGATTGCGAAATAATAGATTTAAAGGATTTGAGAGGCAAAGAAATCATTTTATCCTTTGATTATGAAAAAACGGCAGATTACGACGAGGGTAACGGTGTGACGGGTTTTTACGCGCGTGTGTTTTATATTGACGGAACAACGCAAGATTTGAATGACCGCTTTTCGGTAACTAACGCGAAAAAATTGAAAGGCCGCATAAGCAATGTTTTTCATCTTAAAGATAAGGAAATATCAAAAATCGGAAGTATTGTTTCCTATTTTAATTTTGGGCTACATGCCTTGGGCGGCAATGGCCAAGATCGCTTAGGTGAGGTGAAAATAGGGCGTCCGGCGCTGCAGGTCGGTAATAAGTCAGGTGGATGGTCTTCTGCTCCAGAGGATTTACAGAAAGAAATCGACGATAAAGTCAATGCTGCCAAAACCGATTTAGAAAATCAAATAGCCATAGCTAAAGCCGAAGCAGCTAACGCCCAGCAAACAGCTGATAGATTAGCTGAGAAAACGGATTTTATTAGTGATACAAAAATAAACGGTAATACTGTTGCTACCGGAACTTTACAAGTTGGTAATTCACAAGGAGCCAATGCCGGTATTACCGGCGTTGGTACCGGTAGTGCGGTTCGGTTCTATGCCGGCGCAGATTTTAACAATAGAAATAATGCGCCTTTTCGGGTAACCGATGATGGCAGGATGGTTGCTAATAATGCAAATATTGAAGGTAAAATAACAACGGATGATATAACTGCTACTAGCGGTTATATCGGCATGTTCAAACTAGAAAATGGAGCGTTAGTATCTGTTGATGAAAATGGACAGCAAAATAAGTGGGCAGCTGTCATTATGAGAGATAATGACAATAATAGAGAGGTGCTAACAGGGACAAATGTTTTTTCTGGTATTACGGGTATAAATGGATTGCAGTATATTAAAAACACCAATACAAGTCGTTGGAGTTTAGGTGTCTATTACGATGTTCCGAATGGAAACGCTGTACACGCTCACACTGGCAACATTGTTGCTGTTGATGGTAATATAATGGGGCGAAAAATATTCGAGGAAGAAACGCTTAATAATACCAATTTTTATCATATTCCAATAGACGATTATATTCTTAGTTGTGATACTTCTTTTGTTTTGAAATGCATAGGCCCAGGCTATTCTAACTTCTATCTTCCCAACAATGTAAAAGAAGGTACTGTTTACGATGTTGTGTGCCACTCTCTAAGTACAAGGAATTTATATATCCGCCCACAGAACGGCGATAACTATTACGCTGCTAATGGAGGTGGTCCACAAGATTACTCGAAGCTTGATAACGGTGAGTATGAAAAAGTTATTAAGGTATCTGATGGTTGGCAGGCGTATGGTTGGTCGGCCAGGTAGTTAAAAATATTTTTAATCTAAATAATAAGTAAAATGAAAACAATTAAAGTAAAATCAAAAAGAGTAAACGAAACTGCAGAAGCAATAGTGAAAGGAAACACCGTTGTATTTGCCTACGAATATGAAGGTTCTAGTCCTCTGGGCTTGCAATTTAAAGTGATGCGAGGAGTATCCGGAGAAGAAAATTATACGGGTCAGCAGGAGTTAGGCGGTCAGCTGCAGAAAGGTGGCAGCTTTACATCCTTTAATCTAACACCGCGCAAAAAGGGCGACGGTGTTTTACTGGATAATATCTACGAGATTTGTCAAGATATTATTGACGGTAATATAAAGAAAGAAGATGCTTATGCACCGGGTGATAATAAGTAATTGGATAGTTCCTCGTGGTTTTATAGGTATAACTATTTACCCTTTTATTTTTTTGCGTTCAAATAGTTATAAAAATGCTAAGGTAATAAATCATGAGCGGATCCATTTAGCACAACAGAAAGAACTGCTGATAATAGGTTTTTATTTATGGTACCTAATAGACTACCTAATTAAGTTGGTTAAATATAAAAATCGCAAACAGGCATATCGCAACATTATATTTGAAAAAGAGGCATATGCTAACGAAAGTGATTTAACCTATTTGAAACAAAGGAGGATGTTTAGTTTTATAAATTATAAAAATCGGGGGGGTAAAAAAAGACCTCAACTTTAATGGTCGTAGTTTCTCAGGCATACGGCCAAAAATTAAGGTGTCACAGCACCAAGAAGAGGACTATTAATGTCTTTTCTTGCGGTGCTGTGACACCTTTTTATTTGCCCGAGAGATCGCAAATATAGTAATAATTAAAATAATAATATTAAGTCAATGAAAAATTACACTCAAAGTCCCTTGCCATTTCAAGGGCAGAAGCGCAGATTTGTAAAACATTTAAAGTCTGTTTTATTGAAGGATTACAACGACACTTATGTGTTTGTCGATTTGTTTGGTGGGAGTGGCTTGCTGAGCCATACGGTAAAATCTGTATACCCCAATGCAAGGGTGATATATAACGATTTTGACAATTACCACCAGCGGTTAGCCGCCATTAATCAGACAAATAACCTGCTCGAGCAGTTGCGGGTAATTTTAAAAAATTACCCCGATGAAAAACGAATTATTGGTACACACAGGGAAGCAGTTATTAATCTACTTAAAGAGGCTGATAGCCAAGGTTACGTCGATTGGATTACTATTTCCTCATCTCTTAAGTTTAGTATAAGTTACGGAACATGTTTTAAAGATTTTTATAGTAGTCCACTGTATAATAAAATAAGAAAGAGCAATTACAATGCCGATGGTTATCTGCAGGGGGTCGAGGTTGTGAGGCTGGATTATAGAGAATTGTTTGAGTTATATAAAAATGAAAATAAAGTGGTATTTCTGGTTGATCCTCCTTACTTATCAACCGACACCGGCACTTATGCCAGTAATGGCTGTTGGAAGCTAAAGGATTATTTAGGTGTGTTGAAAGTAATTATAGATCAAAGTTATTTTTATTTTACCTCTAATAAATCACAAATAGTTGAGCTTTGTGAGTGGATAAGTAGTGTTTCGTCCTCTGCCAATCCTTTTAAAAATGCTGCAAAAACTACTGTAAATACAAGTATGAATTTTAATTCAAAATATACTGATATAATGTATAGCTATAAAAAGCAGTAGTTAAAATAAATTTAAAGGGCAGTTAATTGCCCTTTAAATTTTTATGAAAAAATGTACATTTCGTTTTTAAAAGTTGTACATTTGGTTTTTGCGATTATAAATAGAATTTAATTAAGCACTTAAATAAATTCTAAATTTTTACGAAAGACACACTTTTTTGAATAGTACCATCATTATCTTGTATATAAAGTGCAAGAGGTTACAGAAGCTGAATTTAAAAATCAAAAATGGGATATCTCAAAACTGGACAAATACAAACAAGGGAGAGGAGCTGCTCTGCCTTTTTCTGTAACTCTGACAGAACTTATGAAAGTAAAAGTCAATTAATTCTGTTTTTTGTTAATCTGTGGGTAATAAAAGACAGATATACCAATATTGCCTGGTTAGCTTAATTCAACTCAAAATTATAAGTAATTGTTCCCTGCTGATAGGCTGGAGCTTTGCTGTCTGCATTAAATCTGGCTTTGAGAGCAGCATCTTTGGCTGCTTTCCACAATTGGTTGTTGGTGGTAGTTGTACCCGACATTCCGGGGCGTGCATTAACTACTTTACCGTTTTTATCCACCGTAATTTCCACTACCACTTTACCACTCTCCTGCAGATTGTATTTTGGCTTGGGTATCGATAGCGAATTTCTGCCGTTTAAGCTGTAAGAAATACCCTTACTGCCTAAGCCCGTACCGTTGTAATTATCGGAGTTGATATTGCCGGAGGGATTGCCTTGGTTGCCACCCGGGAAAATTTTTCCCTGTGATGCGTTGGTTGATGTGCCTTTTCCAAAAGCACTCTTTGCCCTTTTGTTAATGGCATCGATTTTTGCCTGGCGTTTGGCAGCCTCTTGTCGCTGGCGTTCCAATTCTTCCTGCTTTTTACGTTCTTCCTCTTGTCTTAATCGTTCTTGACGCTCTTTTTCTGCTGCAATTTTTTGCTGTCTTATTTTTTCGGCACGCTCTTTAGCTGCTTTTTCTTTTTCTGCCTTTTTTCGGGCAATTTCTTCCGCCGAAGGCAAGGCAGGAGCATCTTCGGTTTTTTGTGTTAATAATTTGGGCTGTTTTGATTTATTGGGTTTGATTTGTGTCTTCTTACTACGTTTTTTAGGAGGTGTAACAACTCTTTTTTTCTTCTTGGGTGTCGATTTCTTTACTGATTTAGCAGGTGCCGGAGCACTGTTTCCTCTGCCGGTATTGGTATTCCCGAAATTCACCAATATACCTTCCTCTTCCGGTAAAGGCAGCGGTGTGTGAAATGCACACAGCAACAGTATACCCAAAAGTACGGCGTGGAAAATAATAGTGCCTAAAACACCTAA
>PDWI01005386.1_pt1 | contig 16563 bp, 9 predicted proteins | sample 1430891 | NCBI WGS metagenome assembly PDWI01 (sample SAMN01162508, study PRJNA174530) | Oral metagenome, whole genome shotgun sequencing project. | biome: Marine environment; feature: Marine mammal; material: Swab sample of the gingival sulcus; isolation source: swab sample of gingival sulcus...
CATGCACAAAAGTACTTCCGACTCAATTGGAAGCCCATTGTGTATGCACAAAAGCACTTCCGACTCAATTGGAAGTGCTTTTGTGCAAAAACAAGTATTCTTCTGTGATATTTAGAATAGAAAAATGCCTAAACAATAAGACTTTCAAGCCTTCTTAAACGATATTTATCGAAGTACAAAATCAGCATTTTGTAAAATTTTCAACCTTAAATCGGTTGGATAATCGGTATGCTGATCTAAGAAATGTCTTGTAATACGTCCCGCCTCTGCCGATTGATGACTATAAAAACAAGCATTTAACCAATCATAAGGAAAAAATATATCTCCCGTAAATTTTACCTCTTCCAATAAATCTAAGCTCTTAGGCAAATAGTTTAGAGCTTCTTTTTGTCGGGTTGGGTGATTGAGATATCGCAATGCAGTAGTAACCCAAGGTTCATGCTCCCGATTTTTGGCATCACTCAAACTCTCAAAAAATGCTTTTCTAACACTTGTATCATCAGAAAGAGCTGGGGCTATAAATTGTAATCTCTTTTTACGATCACTATTGCTGATTCTATTAATTTGTGTGTCGATTATCTCTTTTGATTTTCTGGGTAACTGTATGGCTAAATTACAAGCTATAACAGTAAGTGTTTTCTCTGATAAATGCAATTTGCCTATTTCAGTTTTGTGTTTCCAAATAGCATAAAGTTTGGCGTTCATTTCGGCAGATATGGCAATATTGCTAAGGCTTAACAACAGGCTCAATTTTCTACCCAAATTTTGTTCTTTTTGTAACAGCTGATAAAGTTTTCCTTCTACCTCTTTGGCTATTGAATTTCGCTGCGAAGTCGATAAAAACAACCAATATGCCGATTTCAAATAAGAAAGCATTTGCGAAAACACCAATGTATTGGATTCTTTGTTTAACTGCAGCACAATTGCTTTCACAAAATTAACTCCGGTAATATTTCGCTCATACAGATTTTCGTAAAGATTAATCCAAGCAACACCTCTTAAAAGCTCATTGTTGATTTGATAACAATGTTTCAACAAGTAGACTTTCGACTGTTTATCTAATTGAAAATATCCATAACCGTTAGCATTGCCGTTGCAAATAATAAAATTAGGAACCGGCAAACCTTCTGCCTCTTTTACCAAACAAGCCGATTGGTTGGTTATCACATCTATTTTTTTGTTGCCATGCTTATATCCCAATACCAGTTGTAGCTTTTGATTCCATGCACCATCGTTGCCTTTGCTATCTTTCTGCTGAATGGTTAAGTTGGTTATTTTTCCATTCTTCTGTTGAAGCATAAGACCTACGGTAGCTCTACCTGCTTTATCGACCCAATTTCTACTCCATTCTTTTAAATCAGTAGGCGTTAACTGATCAAGTATGGCGATTAAATCTTCCCATGAAGCATTGCTATAACTGTATTTTTTCAAATAGATTTGTAGCCCTTTTTGAAAGTTCTGTTCGCCAGTAATTCCTTCGAGCATACGCATTACAATTGGCGATTTATGATATATAATTCTACCATACACAGAGCCTGCATCTTTTAAATTAGCCAACTTCTGATTAATAGGATTTGCTCCCATTGTTCTATCCACATGATAAGAGCTAGGATAATGTGCCATCAGAAATTTTAACCGATGATTCATTTTAGGAAAATAAGGATTGGTTATTTTATCGGCTAAATAATTGGCAAAAACCTCTTTTAACCAAACTTGGTCAAACCATCGCATTGTAACCAAATCGCCAAACCACATATGCGAAGTTTCATGTGCTATCAGATTAGCTCTTCTCAACAGCTGATTTTGTGTTGGATTCTTATCTAAAAAAAGCGAAGATGCTCTATACAATGTTGCTCCTATATGCTCCATTCCGCCATACTGAAACGACGGAATGGCAATAAAATCATATTTTCTAAAAGGATAAGGAATACCTGTATATTGTTCCATCCAATCGAGCGATTGAAACAATTGCTGAAAAATAGCATTTACATTATTATCAACCTTTGCTACATTGTTTTCACGATGATACATGGTATAAGATTTTCCTTTATACTGCCGTGTTACGGATTGAAATTTTCCTGCAACAAAACCAAACAGATAAGTCGGTATCTTTTTGGTCATCGCAAATTGATAAACCGTTTTATTTGCATTCGGCTCTTTTTTCAGAACCGCACCATTTGCTACAGCTATCCATACACTAGGAATGGATAGTTTTAGTTGAAATTTGGCTTTTAAATTAGGCTGATCAAAGCAAGGAAAAACCGTTCTGGCTCTATCAGGTACCAATAATGTATATAGATATTCATCATTACGATTCAATGATGTGTTTCCTGCAATAAAATCAATAGCAATGGTATTTTCGCCTTGCTTTAGATATTTGCGAGGTATAACGATATGCTCGTTTTTAAACTGATAGGCTACCGACTGTTTGTTACAATTTATCTTTTTGATATGATCTGATGCTTCCCTAAAATCAATCTGCAAATCGTGATTGGTATCTGCCAAATTAAAACGAATGGTTTCTTTTCCTTTGATATCATCAAGCACTTTTTCGGGAATATCGAAGTGTAAAGCATAAACCACATTACTGATATTTTGTTTTCTATAATCAGCAAGGGTTTTACTCACTCCTGTTTCAACTGCCATAGGTTGTGATTGTTTACACTGAGCAAACAAACCAACCATTATAATGATTGCGATAAATTGTATTCTAACGTTCATGTTATGTTTTTATTTCTGGTTCACAAATAATGACACTTAAATCTGCTTGGTTATTGCTACCACCATATTGGCTGAATTAACAGCTGCCACCTCAACAAACTGTTCATATTCCATTGCATTTTCTTGTCCTGCAATATCTGATATGGAACGAATAACAACAAAAGGAGTGTTAAACTGATAACACGTTTGAGCAATCGCAGCTCCTTCCATCTCAACAGCTTCGGCATCGGGGAATTGCTGCTTTATTTTTGCAGTCTGCTCGGCACTATTCATAAACTGATCGCCAGTTAAAACTGTTGCTTTTATGGTGTTGATATCGCCTATTTGATGAATACATTTTTCGGTCAGCTCAATCAGCTTTGGGTTGGCAACAAAAAATGCAGGCATACCTGGAACTTGTCCATGTTGATATCCAAACACAGTGCAATCCATATCGTGATGAGCCACCTTAGTAGAGATAACAATATCCCCAACAGCAACATTCCCTTTAAATCCTCCTGCTGCTCCTGTGTTAATCACATAATCGGGCTTAAAAGTATCAATCAACAAAGTGGTGCCAATGGTGGCATTTACTTTTCCTATTCCCGATTGCAATAATACGATATCTACTTCGTTGATTTTTCCTGTATAAAAAGTAAAGTTCCCCTTTTTTATTTCCTTGCGATTTTGCAATTGTTCTTTTAATCGAACAACTTCTATTTCCATCGCTCCAATTACACCTATTATCATTTTTTTATTTCTGTGAATGTTTTTTTAATCCTAAATATAGAGCAATCACGCCCACTGTTCCTGCCAATAGCGAAGCCAAAATAATACCCACTTTAGCTGAATTTAAGTACACCAAGTTTTCAGTAAAAGCCAATCCTCCAATAAACAAAGACATGGTAAAACCAATACCCGATAAAATAGCAGCTCCAAATATCAATTTAAAGTTGATTTTTTCAGGCAACGCAGCAATTCCTGTTTTCACACTGATATAAGTAAATAAAAACACACCTATCGTTTTACCAAAAAACAACGATACAGTAATGGTGGTTATCAAAGAAAAATCCATTGCCAAGTCGCTACTGAAATGAATGCCCGCATTTGCTAAAGCAAAAATCGGCATAATCAAAAATGCCACATAATTGTGTAACTGATGCTCTAATCGTTGCAAAGGAGATTGTACTTTACGGGTTAAATCTTCTAAATTATCAATCTCTTCTATTTGGGTTTTGGTTAACATTGGCAATTGATTGGTATTGTCAATGTCCACTATTTTATCACTAATTTCTTTGATGTCTTTTACATATTTGTATTCATCTATCTTTTGACGTATAGGTATTGCCAATGCCAATAATATACCCGCAATGGTTGGATGTATTCCCGATTTTAAGAATAATATCCACACTGCAATACCAACAACAACAAACAATAGTTTACTATGAATTTTAAAATATGCTAATGTATATAACAGTAGTAATAAACCTAAAGCAATCAGTAATAACGACCAGCCTATTCCATGAGTATAAAAAATGGCTATAATCAATATTGCACCCAAATCGTCAATAATGGCAAATGCCGTTAAAAATATTTTTAATCCAAGAGGCACACGTTTTCCCAACAGCTTTAATATTGCCAACGAAAAAGCAATATCAGTAGCCATAGATATTCCCCAGCCATCAGCAGTATCGGGATTTTGATTAATCAGCATATACAATATCAAAGGCACTACCATACCTCCAATAGCTGCAAAGATAGGAAGCGAGGCTTTTTTAAAAGAGTTGAGTTCTCCTATTAAAATTTCACGCTTAATCTCTAGTCCTATTAAGAAAAAGAAAATCGCCATTAACCCATCGTTTACCCATAGAATTAAAGGCTTTACTAATCTGAAATGCTCCGAATCGATTCCTATTTTATAATTCCATATCGCACCATACGATTCATGAAATGGTAAATTAGAAAACAATAAGGCTAATAAGGTTGCGGTGAAAAGTAAAATACCTCCAAGGCTTTCTACTTTTATAAACTTTTGTATTGAGGTAAAATAGGATTTCGATTTCATTGCTTATTTATTTTTATGAATTTGATTAATACCAATCATTAATCGCACGAAGATATAAAAATCATAATGCTACTAAGAATTGACTTTCATTGCTACTCCCACAATAAAATTGCGTCCGGGAGCACAAATACCCGACGAGTAAGCACGATAACGTTTATCAAAGATATTTTCTACGGCAATATTCAAATGTAAACGTGGTGTAATATTGATATTGTTATTCCAATTAAGTGTAGCCCATTGCGGACAATAAGGTTTTCCTGCACTATTCTTCGGATATAAATAGGACTTGCTTCGTTCTGATTCTGCCAAGTTATGATAGCTTATCTCGCCATTATATTCAACCGTCAATTTCGATACAAGGCGTTTAGTGTGATAACAAAATTCCATGATGCCAAACACAGGAGGAACATGCCTAACAGGAGTGCCATTCTTATATTCACCTTGAGTATAATTTACCTGAGCTTTCACTTTAAACGTATCGCTAATTTTAGCCATAGCCAACAAATTTACACCCCAAACTTTAGCATTATCTCTATTGACAATAGCTTGTACTCGACTCATTTCACCATCGTAAAAAATAGAGTCTTGCTGGTTAAATGTGTAATCAGCACGAGTCATGGCATCTTTCAGATAGGAATAGAACAGATTAAAATCGAAATAGAAATGATTGCCGATTTTTTTACTAACATTTCCTTCTATACTATATATATATTCCGATTTTAAATCCTTATTGGGCACTACCACTTTTCCGGGTTCAGAGTCGAACACCTTTGCCACATCATCGATATTGGGTGCACGAAAACCAGTGGAAGTATTTAATTTTAACAGCCAACCATTAGTGGTTTCGTGGGTAATCCCCAAACATCCATTAACGGCTCCTGTGTTCATATCTAAATCATGAAAAGGAAAATGATAGAATGCCTCGCTTAACTGAGCATCAATCCAACTGTGAGAATAACGCATACCTGTATTTACAATCCACTTATCTTGCAGTTTCCATTTTAAATCAGCATAAAAAGCCAAACCACTTTGGCTAGAATTATCGGGATATCGACTGGCAATGATTTCTTTGGTATATTCCGTTAAATGTTTCTTTACCCCTAATGAACCAACATGATTATAGGTATATTCTGCCCCATAAAAAAGCTGCGATTTACGATTGATATGCTTTTCTGCATCTACATTCAGCGTGAAAATATTCAGTTTTTCAGTTCTGGTTCGCAATGTAGGCTGATCTATTTTTCTATCGTTGCGACTCTCTGTGTAATATTGATAACCTGCAACTGCACGAAAAGAGTCATAAAACGAATTAGAAGTTTTATTCTGAAACTGTAACGTGTGTAAATGTATTTTTTGCTCACCATAATACCATTGAGCATATTTTAGTTTTCCCTTTTTGGTTTGTATTAATCTATCATAACGAGGCACATCAGATGTAATGGTATAATGCAAGCCATAACTCAATTGGCTATTTTCATTTATCTTATAGCGTATCTTTTGCACCGAGTTAAACTGACTGTATCCACTATAAACCTGTTTTTCGGGATTCGAATTTGCCACAATCTTATCCTCATTGTTTTGAGTCTCCACATAATCAGGTCGCAAATAAGAATCAGAACCATGACTTCCCATTTCTAAATCGCCAAACCGACTAAAACTAACACTTCCTGCAAAACTAAACTGTTGGCTGCCTATATTATAATCGGCATGATTGGTGGTTTCGCCCGTAGCTGATGCAAATCTATTTTTATAGTTAAGAAAGGCATATAGCTTTTCGGTTGTAGAGAATTTGGGCTTTATGGTATGAAAATCCATTACACCACCAATGGCATCGCTACCATATATTACAGAACCTGCTCCTAAAACAACTTCGGCAGAGGCCAAACTATTGGGATCGATATTGATTACATTCTGAAGGTTTCCACTTCGATAAATCGCATTGTTTAATCGAACACCATCAAGCACCAGCAACACTCTATTGGCAGCAAACCCTCTAATCATTGGACTGCCTCCTCCCATTTGGCTTTTCTGTATAAAAACCTGATTGGTTGACTTGAGCAAATCAGCAGTGGTGGCAGCAGTGGTTTGCCTGATGGTGCTGCTTTTTATCGTTACCACTTTACTGGGAATTTCTCTAGTTTTCTGTTCCCATTTATTTGCTGCTACTACCACCTCATTAATGGGAAACACAATAGATTGTAGCAATATGGTATCTTGTCTATTAACACGAGGAACTTCTATTGTTTTCTCGGCATAAGTAGAATGCTGCAATTTGATAACAGCTCCTTTTTGAAATCCAGCAAGATTGGCTACTCCGCGATGATTTGATACGGTACTTTTTCCTTCGCCATAAACATATACCGCCTCAATGGGCTTTTGGGTATCCATATCTACTAATAAAATGGTTTGTGCTGCACTATTTTGCAGCCACAATAATCCCAAAAACAAAACAATGATTTTATACATAGCAATGTTAGATGTAATTATTTTTTCTCTTCAGGATATTCAATCCTTGCGTGATAAATATTGATTAAAGCATCAGTAAAAATTTGTTTGATTTGCGTGATATCTTTAAATGTGATATCCGTATTGGCAAATCGATTGGCACTTACTTGTCCATCAATAATTTTATTGATTAACTCAATAAGTGTATCGGGTGTTTTTTCTTGTAGGCTTCGTGATGCAGCCTCAACACTATCTGCCATCATCAATACAGCTGTCTCTTTTGAGAAAGGATCGGGACCGGGATAGGTAAACTTCTCCTCATCAATTTCTCTATCGGGATATTTATTTTTAAATGAGGTATAGAAATACATCACTTTACCCGAACCATGATGGGTCTCAATAAAGTCGATTATACTTTGTGGCAAGTTGTGTTTCTTGGCGATTTTAATACCATACTTCACATGGTCGGTAATGATTTGTGCACTCTTATCAAAATCTAACTCATCGTGAGGATTTTTACCCGTTAATTGGTTTTCGATAAAATAACCCGGGTTTTTCATCTTTCCAATATCGTGATACATTGCACCTGTTCTTACCAACAGAGGATTTCCACCTATTTTATTGATAGCTGCTTCAGATAAATTTGCCACTTGTAGGCTATGCTGAAATGTACCTGGTGCTTGCTTGATTAACTGACGCAACAAGGGATGATTTTGATTTGATAATTCAATTAAAGTAACATCTGATATTACCCCAAATAGCTTTTCGTAAATATACATCAACGAATAAGAGAAGCTAAGCAATAAGCCATTAATGGCAAACCACATAAAATTGAACCAATCAATATCTTTAACGCTTCCTTCTTGGGTTATTTCAAATGCAAAATAGACAATACTATAAGTCAAAAACGAAATAAAACTGGTTAAAACCAACTGCCCTCGGCGTTGCAATTGAGGCAAACTGTAAATTGCCATTACCCCTGCACAAAACTGAAGAAATACAAACTCGAAACCATTGGGAGCCAAAAATCCGTTAATAATAATAGTTACTAAAAACACCATTAAAGATGTTCTGCTATCCATTAACGAACGTATCATTATGGTGATTAAAGCATAAGGCACAACATAGATATTCACCGTTGGAAACTTTAACACCAAAGCGGTTAGTCCTGTAAAAAGCACCACTTGAGAGAATATTAGTAACAGTTTTTTATTGTTATAGAGTATTTCTTTTCTGAAGTTTCGCAAATAGAGAATCAACAAAATAATGCAGACTATGATTAAAATACTTTGACCACCTACAATCAAGTAATGTCCTTGCGATGAGCCTAAAATACTTTCGTAATCTTTTCGCAACGATTCAAGAATAATAAATGTTTTATCGCTAATGATATCGCCCACCAACACAATACGTGTACCCTGTTCTACCATTCCTTGGGTTAATGATATGTTTGATAATTGCTTTTCCAACACTTTATCAGACATTTCTTTGTCATAAAAGAGATTCACTTTTAAGAAAGAGGGCAAGTTTAATTGCTGAATGAATCCACGCAACTCGGGAATAGTAAATTCATATTTAATGGCACTGATCAATTCACGATAAACCAATTCAGGTGTTAAAATAGCAGATACTTTCACCTTAACATTAACATTGTTTTGCAACTTGTTAATGTATTCGTTTACCTTAAAATCATATTCACGTTGATCGTTCTGGATATCTCCAATTCCTTCTTTGTAATAGTTATAAAGGTGTGTCAGCAAAAACTCATAGGTTGTGATTTTCTGTTCTTTTTGCTTCTGTTTTTCTAGAGGCTCGTTGGTAGGTTCTGATATTTCCAATTTGCTCCAAGCAGCGTTAAAATCAGCAGTAAACTTTTTCTCTACCTCTTTATATACCGACATATCTACCTTAAAAAAAGGCACAAACTGATTAAGAATACTATCTTTTTCGTGCTTTAGGGCATCATCGGTTTTTAATATTGCAAAATCATAGGGAGCAATTAATGTTTCGTGCATCCAAGGTTTCCCTTTGCGATACTCATACTTAAATTTACCAATATTAGGGAAAAGCATTATCAAAATGGCGGTAGATATTATCATTATTAAAACGCCATATATTCGACCAATGTTTTGTCGAATCCACCTAAAATATTTACTCATTATTTTCTTCTTTTTGTTGAGATATAAGCCAAGCAATACGCCATAAAGACTGCATTGGCATCGCTTTAAAACTGGGTAAAACTACAATAAAATTTAGAACTATCCGAAAAAACAAGAGCCGATAGCCATTAACCGATAGCCATTAACTAATAGTCAGTCGCCACTCGCCATTATTGCAGAATTAAAGAGATAGGCTATATTTGTGCGTTTTTAATTTTTCAACAAAATCTATAAAATTTTAAAACACCTAACACAATGAAAAAGATATTACTACTATTTGTCTGCTTGAGTGTCTCCTTTTTGATTGCTGCACAAACCCCAACAACCATAAAAGACACCACTTCTGTGCTCAAAGGAAAAGTGCTTGATGCAACAGGTGAACCAATATCTGGTGCAAAAATCTACTGGAAAGGAACCAACATTTCTGTTTTTACTGACCAAAATGGATTGTTTACCATTAAAAGAATAAAATGGCATCCTTTAATAGTAAGTAACCCCGGTTTAAAACAAGAAGAACTACATCTACACAATAGGCTCGGATTTTTAACCATCACAATGGGATATTCTCATCAATTAAAAGAGGTGAATGTGGTAAACCAACAAAAAAGCACCCACTTTACATTTTCAACTCCCATCAAAAATCAATCGATCAACAATGAGGAATTGCGTAGAGGTGCATGCTGTAGCTTATCGCAAAGTTTCGAAACAAATGCAGCTGTAGAAAGTTCATTTACCGATGCCATTACAGGTACTCGTCAAATAGAGATGCTGGGATTATCAGGAAAATATGTAAGAATAACCAACGAAAATATTCCTGATATCAGAGGACTAGAAATAAACGATGGTTTGAGCTATATTCCCGGAACATGGATAGAAAGTATTCAACTAAATAAAGGTACAGGCTCGGTAGTAAATGGTTTTGAAGGTATCACAGGACAAATCAATATAGAGATTAAAAAGCCTGAGAAAGGCGAAAAGTTAATGGCAAATATCTACACCAATCCTGTTGGTGTGTTAGAAGGCAACCTCAACACTCGACACTCTTTCAACAAAAAGTGGCATACTGGTTTGTTGCTTCATGCTAAAAATCAATCTCAATTTATGGATAAAAACAACGATTCATTTGCAGATATGCCCAAAGGCACCAACTTTTTTGTGGGTAATCGTTGGTTTCATATCGGCAACAATGGCTGGCGACAAAACTTTGGGGTGAAGTTTATCTACCGAGATATTGAGGCAGGACAGCTAAATACCAAAGTAAAACCTTGGCTTATGAAAAGCACATCAAAAGGATATAAGGCTTTTGCTAAAATTGGTAAAATATTTCATCGTCCTAAAACCAGCTTGGGTCTTCAAATTGCTGGTAGTATCTACGATCAAGACGAAACCTATGGTGGACGAAGTTATACGGGAAAACAAAAATCAATTTATGTGAACTCTATTTTTATGAGCTATATCAATAATACCAAACATCGTTACAAAACGGGACTTAGTTTTCAGTTTGATGCATATGATATAGACGAATATTGGGAATATCACACGCCTTTTACTCATTATGGAGGCTGGTTATCGCACAATTATACTGAAAGAATCCCTGGGGCATATTTTGAATATACCTTTACTCCTTCTACAAAATTTTCGCTTGTTGCAGGGATACGTGCCGATTATCACAATACTTATAAATTCTTTGCCACTCCACGCTTACACGTCAAATATCAACCTTTCGACAAAACATCATTCCGAATTTCGATGGGAAAAGGATATAGAACAGCTAATTTAATTGCAGAGTATAAAAACAGTGTGTGGACAACCAATCACAGTATGCTATCCTTTTCTCCCAAACGCTTTATCATTCATGCAGGGGTACAGCATTTAATTAAAGGCACTGATTTTCCTTTCGATTTAGAACAAGAAGAGGCTTGGAATTATGGTTTTAACTTTAGTCAGCAGTTTCGATTATTCGATAGAAAAAGCACATTCTCTTTAGATTTATACTATACCGATTTTATTGAAAGAGTAGTAACCGATTATAAAGTAGTACATTTTCAAGATCAATTTTCCTCTGACAATGTGGTGGTATTTCATAATTTGAATGGTGAAGATTCTTATTCTAAAAGTCTGCAAATACAGTGGGATTATGATTTATTGAAAAATATTGAGCTGCGATTGGCTTATCGCTATCACGACATTGCAACAACCTACAAAGGAAAAAAAGAGCAAGATCCGTTTACTTCACAACATCGCTTTTTTGCCAATATATATTATAGTACGCCAAGCAAATGGGGTGTTAATTTCACCCTTGGTTGGCAAAGTGCCAAAAAACTACCCGAAAATAGAGCTATAAAATATCTTAAATTAAAGCATGAAGATTCGTCATCTTTTTTCACGAGTAATTTACAAATTAGTAAGATATTTAAGCAACGATGGGATGTATATGTAGGTGTAGAAAATTTATTTGACTATACACAAAAATATCCGATTATATCTGCCGAGCAGCCATGGCAATTTGCTTTTAATGCGGGACGTATTTGGGGACCAATTAGAGGTAGAGAGATTTATATGGGTGTACGCTTTACTATTCAAAACAAGAAAAAATAGATTTTATACCAGATGTGATTTGAAATTACCCAATAAAAAATCCTATTTTTATTTCGATCTGTCAAAAAAACTGTTGAAAACTTACTTTTTTGCTTTCGGTGTGACCGAAAGCTCTGTAGTCAAAAAAAAAGCAATTTTGTACATTTTCGTGTTATTGTACCATTTTCATTTAGGTTAATTCAGATTACAACTAGTACAAAAAAACAATACAATAATGTAGCTATGATACTTTAATGGAAGTGCTTCTGACCTGAACAGGTTTTTAAAACCTGTCAGGTCTTTTCTATATATCCAAAGAAAATAGCACGTCTTAATTGGGGTTAAAACTAGTCTAAATGCTTTCACTTATTGGGAATTGTGCTTTCGGTGAGACCGAAAGCTCTGTACCCAATTGGGAATTATGCTTTCGGTGAGACCGAAAGCTCTGTACCCAGTTGGGAATTGTATTTTCGGTGAGACCGAAAGCTCTGTACCCAGTTGGGAATTGTGCTTTCGGTGAGACCGAAAGCTCTGTTCCCAATTGGGAATTGTATTTCCGGTGAGACCGAAAGCTCTGTTCCCAATTGGGAATTGTATTTTCGGTCAGACCGAGTGCTCTGTACCCAATTGGATATTATTTTAAAGATACCAAGTCATACCATTTATCACTTAAATTCAACCAATTAAAAGTTCTATCTTTCTTTTGGATCAATTCAAATTACGAATGGTATTATTTTTAAGCAATAGAAATTCTATTAATGCTGCAAAGTAGTATTTGTAGCGATTGCTTTTGCAGCAGCTTCGGCACACAATTCACCATCAACGGCAGCAGAAACAATACCTCCAGCATATCCTGCTCCTTCACCACAAGGAAATAGTCGTGCAATTTCAATATGCTGATAGGTTGTTTTATCACGAGGAATACGTAGCGGCGATGATGTTCTCGATTCAACTCCTAGAATAACCGCTTGATTGGTTAAAAAGCCTTTCGATTTTTTACCAAAAGCCTTAAATCCTTCTTGCAAACGAAAACCAATATGTGGTGGAAGCCATCGGTGCATATCTGAAGTAACAACTCCCGGTTGATACGATGTTTTTGGTAATGATTTACTGCTTCTACCCTCAACAAAATCAACCATACGCTGAGCTGGTGCGGTCAAATTTTCACCTCCTTGCAAAAAAGCTTCATACTCTAAATCTTCTTGATAATGCAATCCTGCCATCACACCAAATTGTTCGTAGCCTTTTAAATCTTCCGTTCTAATCTCTACCGCCATACCCGAATTGGCATAAGGAGTGTTGCGTTGCGATGCCGACATACCATTTACCACTTGCTGATTGTTGCCCGATGCAGCAGGCACAATTACTCCCCCTGGGCACATACAAAAAGAATAAACACCACGTCCTTCCACTTGATGAACAAAGCTATAAGCTGCGGCAGGAAGATACTCACCCCTTCCTTTAGGATGATGATATTGTATTTGGTCTATCAACTCCTGCGGATGTTCTATTCGAACCCCCATTGCAAACGATTTGGGTTCTAATGCAATTTTCTCTTGATGAAGTGTTCTATAAACATCACGTGCCGAATGTCCTGTTGCCAAAATTACCGCCTCGCCCATAAATGTTGAGCCATCGGCAGTAACAACTCCTTTTATTTGCTTCTCCTCAATAAGATAATTGGTTGCTTTGCATGAAAAATGCACTTCGCCCCCAGCAGCAATAATCTGTTTGCGGATATTCATAATCACTTTGGGCAATACATTGGTGCCAATATGTGGATGAGCTTCATATAATATGGCATCTTGTGCTCCATGAAAATGTAACACCTCTAATATCTTTCTTACATTTCCTCGTTTTTTCGATCGAGTATATAGCTTGCCATCAGAAAACGTACCCGCTCCTCCTTCACCAAAAGCGTAGTTAGAATCGGCAGGCACAACACGATTCTTATGCAACGAAGCCATATCTTTTTTTCTATCAGCCACAGCTTTTCCTCGCTCTAAAATAACAGGACACAAGCCCAACTCAATTAATCGCAATGCAGCAAATAAGCCAGCAGGACCAGCTCCCACAACAATTACTTTAGGGGCATTAGCAACATTAGAATAGGTAAAGGTTTTCCCCATTGGAAGCAACTGTTCGTTTACAGCAACACGAAAACGCATATTTATTTTGATTTGTTTTCTACGTGCATCTACCGATTTTCGCAATATCTGTATATCACTAATTGATTTGGGGCTAATCTTTATTTTTTTAGCCAAAATAGGCTTATAGTATTTTTCGTTAGAAGCATCTTTGGGGCTTAAAACAATATCAATGTCTATTATCATAATTGTTATTCAAAATGAATGCAAAGGGTAATAATTTTGGAATTGATTTTTCTAATGGCATCGGTATATTCTTCATATCCGGGTGTTTTCGGATCATATTGATGATTTAGAATATCATTCAATCCTATGGCTAATTTTAGTTCGGTTGATAATTTAAAATAGGGTAAATAAAAATCGATACCTGCCCCAAATTCTAAATAGAAGTCATTCTTTTTAAACAGAAGAAATTTATTGTTTTCAGGATCTAGCCTTTTTTGTGAGGTCATATCTATTTTATAACTGAAACCTCCAATTAAATAAGGTCGATAATTATTCAATCTTTTAGACCGATATTTAAAATAGATAGGAAAATTAACCAATACAGCATCAGCAAAAACAGTTGTTTCTTGATAATTATCGGTTTCGGGAAGCTTGGTGTAATTAATTTCTCTTGTTCCAAATTCTAATCCGGGGGTAAAACGAAAATCCCAATTATCGCTCAATCGCAAACTGCTAATAATTCCCACAGAAAAACCCGGTTTAAACACCACCTGATCAGCACGAGTAGCTCTATCGGCTCTATTATAAACAGCTAAATCCATATAATTCAATCCCAATGTAAAACCAAAATGCAGCCATTTAGCATCTACTTTTTCATAATTCAAAGTACCCGATGGCTTGTATCTTCGTTGAGAAAATACGGTGGTTGTACATAGTAAAATAAAAAATATGATTAGTGTTTTTTTCACGTTTTATTGTTTTAGTTTGATGTTATACCATCTGTAAACCCCAATTTAAAAGTTCTATTTTGGGTAACTTCATTACAACTGGTATTAAAACTTTTTTAATTCCGTTTTATTGTACATCATAAAAATCAGGAATATTTCATCTTTGCTTTAACAAATAACTGTTTCGATATCTATCACAAACAAAGTAACGTTTTCCTCTTATAAAAAGACAAGTCGATTAGTTTAATGACAGTTTGGTTGATTTTGCCATGAATAAAAGCAATTTGCTGCAACTGATAATTATTCTACCTCTTAAACGGTTCCTGCATATATGGATGCAATGCCAAATGTTAATCTAATTTGGCGTACATTTTTAAAACCACATTTTTCATAGATACGCAAAAAGTCATCACCATCAGGAAAGGCTGCCACCGATTCGGGTAAATACATATAGGCTGCTTTATCTTTAGAAAATAAACGTCCCCAAAGCGGCAAGATATTGAAGAAATAGAATTTGTATAGCTGTCTTATGGGAAACACATGAGGTTTAGAAAGTTCTAATATCAATACCTTTCCACCAGGTCGCACGACCCTACACATTTCGGTCAAACCTCTTTCTAGGTTTTCAAAATTACGCACACCAAAAGCAACGGTTATGGCATCGAAACTATTATCAGGAAATTGTATGTTTTCAGAGTCTCCTTCCAAAAGATCTATCTTATCTGTTAAATTTTTCTTTGCTATTTTCTTTCTTCCAACAGCAAGCATTGCTTCTGCAATATCTATCCCTACCACTTTATCGGGGTTTAACTGCATTAATGTCAATGCAAATTCGCCAGTACCTGTAGCAATATCCAATATTCTTTTAGGTTCTAACGGTCTTAATATTTTAACAGCTTTTTTTCTCCATCGTTTATGAATCCCCAACGATAAAATATGATTTAAAAAATCGTATTTAGGTGCAATGTTGTTAAACATTTTAGCAACCTGTTCTTTTTTTCCTTCTTCTATATTTCGATATGGTTTTACCATTGTTTATCCTGATCTATATTAAAAAAATTCGCGGCAAATATACGTTAAAAAGCCTAAACGAGAAACTCCTATTTTAACACCAGTTGTTATCTGAATTTGGCTAAAAGAAAATAGGATTTTTTAATTGGGTAAATTGGGGGTTACGAATGGTATTACACTCTTCAGAGTAAACATCTTTTTTTTAACAGATAGGAAAATAAAATGCTGATGTATATTAACGAGAGTTCGATTTAAAGTAAATCAATATAAAATTACGGGTATCTGTTGATTTTAATTTGCTTATAGCTTTTAGCCAATAGCTAACAACCAACAATAGTACTGTCGCTGTTGGTTCCCTTTTGACATCACAAGATTGGCGGGGTACCCATAGCGAAAGAAATCGACAAGAACAAAATTCTGTCGGAAGATAAAAATTAGGAAGCAGTTATTTTGAAATCTATAAATTAGCAATGTAATAGCCAAAACAAATCCATTCCGAGTCTTATTTTGTTCCGATTTCTAGAGCGTAACGGGTCGCCAAAGATTGTGTAGTCTTGATTTTTTGA
>PDWI01005390.1_pt1 | contig 16560 bp, 13 predicted proteins | sample 1430891 | NCBI WGS metagenome assembly PDWI01 (sample SAMN01162508, study PRJNA174530) | Oral metagenome, whole genome shotgun sequencing project. | biome: Marine environment; feature: Marine mammal; material: Swab sample of the gingival sulcus; isolation source: swab sample of gingival sulcus...
TTCAATACTTAAATATAATTACTTTAATAATAGAAAATGGAGGAATATTATGAAAAAGAAGATTGTAATTATACTAACTATGTTAATTGGATTAACTATGCTATCTGCCGATTTTAAAGAAGACTATAACAACATGAGCAAGGCATACCAAGGTAAAGACTATTTAAATACCATAAAGTATGGAGAACAATGTTTACCCGAAGTAGATAAATTACCCAAAAAAAATCAATTAGACTTACTTTTTAAACTTGCAAATTCATTTTTAATAAGCAAAAAAGAGTTGTTAAAAGGTGTTGATTATGCAACACAACTTGTAGACAAAGCAAAAAAATTCAAAGAAGAAGAAAATACCCCCAAATATGATAAAAACTTTATCGTTCCAGGTTTAAAAATAAAACTCTTCTGTTATAAAGGCGCTTCAAAGAATGATATTTCTCTTTTAAACAAAGCCGCAGAAACAGGAATAGAGCTTTTAAATTACGATAAAAAGAGAAACAGTGTAAATTTAATCGTGTCAATCGCTTATACAATGCATAAAGAAAAGATGATTGGAGAAGCAATCGACATCATGGAAAATATTTGTAATATGGAAGATTTAAAAATTAGTCCTAAATACATGAATATGCTTGCAGGTTGGTATAATAACGACAAAAAAAATAAAGAAAAAGCAATTGAATGGTTTAAAAAATCTTATAATATCAAGAAGAGTCCTAAAATTGCTTTGAATTTAGGACAACTTTTATATAAAACTAATATTGATGAAGGTATTAAATATTGTGCAGAATCTTATGTTTTGAGAGGAGAAAATAAACTTACCAAGGCATATAAAACATTAGAACATTTAGTTTGTAATGTGAAATTAAAAGGTAAAAATAAAGAAGAACAAGATAATGCTTTGCAAAATATTATTTCAAAAGCAAAAGCAAATGTTCAATAAGAAATAATATATATTATTTGTTATGCCTATAATAAATAGGCATAACAAATATTAATAAATTTTCAATGAATAATTCCTATAAATCAATTTTAGCTTTTGATTTTGACGGAACAATTAAACCAAATAACGGTAAAATTAACCAAGAAAATCTTGAAATACTAAAGAAATCAAATTCAATCCTAAAAATTTTACTTACAGGTCGTTCTTTATACTCATTGCAAAAAACAATACACAATAATTTTCCTATAGATTATCTGGTTTTTTCTTCAGGTGCTGGAGTTATGGATTGGAAAACAAAAGAAATAATCTTCAAGAAACATTTTTCTAATGATGAATCAAATAGAATAAAAAAAACACTTAACAAATTGAAGCTTAATTATATGTTTCATAAAGAGATACCCGATAATCATAAATTTTATTTCACTAAAAACAGAAGATATAACAGAGATTTTATTCACAGAAAAACTCTATATCAAAATATCTCTTTTTTAAGTAAAAAAAAATCAAAAATACAAGAACCCATAACTCAATTTTTAGTAATTTCGTCAATAAATAAAGAGAAAATACACAATACTCTAATTAAAAAATTGGATTTTTGTCAATTAATCAGAGCAACAAGCCCCTTAAATCAAAAATCCCTATGGAGTGAAATTTTTCCCTATGGAGTATCCAAAGGTTATGCTCTAAAACAAATTATTAACAAAAATAATCTTTCAACTCTTCCAATAATAGGAGTTGGTAATGACTACAACGATATTGACTTTCTAAAAATATGTAATGAAGCTTATATGGTAAAAGACTCTCCGAAAGAATTAAAAAAACAATTCAAATATCTTGATAGTTACTCAAATGAACCTTTTTTAAATACAATAATAGGAATGAAAAATGGAAATAAATAAAGAAAACAATAAAAATTTAGTAATTATTAAAAACTTATTATTGATAATAACTTTTTTCTTATCTCTATTTATTCTCAAAACATTAAAAACTATTTTAATCCCTTTCACATTGGCTTTCATTGTTTTTCTTATATTTAAAGGTGTTAAAGATAAACTTTCAAAGAAAGGGCTTCCATCCGGTATAGCTTCTTTTCTTACATTCATGATAATAATAATATTAACTATTATAATTAATGCTTTTATCTATTTTGGAGCAATTAACTTTATAAATAGAGCACCTGAATACGCTCCAAAAGTTAATGAATATATTAAATCTACTGCCAATATTTTAAATTTTAATTATTTAGAAATTAAAGATATGGATATGCAAGATATTGTCAACAAAATTGATATTGGAAAAGCAACTTCATATATAAGTTCAATTATATCTACAACATTGGGTTCATTCACATCTCTTATAAGTAATTTTACAATTTTTACTTTTTTCCTAATATTTATGTTAGCAGGAAGTAATTCATTAGATTATAAGATTGATAAAGCTTTTAAAGGAGATAAAGCAAAAGAGATTTCCAAACTTATTTATAATATAGAGCAACAAACAAGGAAATATCTCTTCATAAAGACAGTAATAAGTTTAATAACAGCAATCATTTCAGGAATATTATTAATGTTTTTGGGAGTTGATTTTTTAATCTTTACCATGTTATTAATCTTTTTTCTTAATTATATCCCTAATGTAGGCTCGATTATAGCTACCATCTTTCCTGTTAGCGTATCACTATTTCAATACGGATTTGGTTTAAAAACTATATTTGTTATTCTTGTTCTTTCCATTATACAAATGATTATGGGCAATGTAGTAGAGCCTGCGTTGACAGGAAAAAGTTTAAACCTCTCTCCTTTATTTATATTGTTTTCTCTTATTATCTGGGGTTGGATATGGGGAATTATAGGAATGATAATAGCTATTCCCCTAAGTATGATTATAAAGATTGTTCTTGACAATATCCCTTCACTAAAAGGAATATCAATATTAATAGGAGATAAATAATTAAACCTTTTTTTTCCCCCACAAAAATACTTGATCACCTTTTCTCACTACAAAAGGAATTTTAACAGCCACTAAGTCCCCTTTTTCTGCACTCTTTATAGGAATATGTTCTTTTTGAATTTCCTTTACTGTAAAAAAATCAGAAGATATGTTTTTACCAGAACAAAAGAGTGTATCTTTTAAAGATATTCCTCTTGAAGTCAAACAAATTTCAGCCACAGAAATCTTTTTATAAAATTTCCTAACTATTCCAACATGAAGTTTTTCATTCACATGTTCCAATTTTCTGCTTATCCAATCGACTGGTCTTCCAAAATAAAATCCCGAAGAAAATCCTCTGTTATAAACCTCCAGTAACTTTGACTTTAACATTTCTTTTTTATCTTGAGTATACTCCCCTTTAAACCACCAATCTATTGCTTTCCTATAAGAACTAACCACTACCCTTAAATACTCTTTAGAACGCATTCTACCCTCAATTTTAAATGCTTGTACTCCTGCTTCTGCTATCTTATCCAAAAAATCTATAGTACATAAGTCTTTAGGGCTTAATAAATAGTCTTTGCCCAAAATATAGGAAGATTTACCCTTTGTCTCTTTTATTTCAAATTCTCTTCTGCAAGGTTGCAAACATTCACCTCTATTAGCTGACTTCTCAAAAGTTTCCAAAGATAAAAAACATCTTCCTGAATGACTGACACACATTGCTCCATGCACAAAAGTTTCTAAAATACAGGATATTTTCTCCTTCTCTATAAGTGTATTTATCTCCTTTATCTGACTGAGTGTACACTCTCTGGCAGGAACAACTCTTTTTACCCCTAATGAGGAATAAAACTTTAAAGACTCAAAGTTTGAAACACTTGCCTGAGTTGAAAGATGTGGCTCTAAGCCTCTTTCTTTTATTAAATTTATTAATGATAAATCCCAGAATATTATTCCGTCCACCCCTGTTTCTTTTGCCATATCCAATATTTTTACTACTTTGGGCAACTCTCCTTGCATAATTATAGTATTTAAGGTGATGTAAATTTTTTTCTTTTTTTCTTTGACTTTTTCTACTGCTAAAGGAAGTTGTGAGAGTTCAAAATTTCTAGCTCCCGCTCTCATATTAATACCTCTGATTCCCATATATAAACTGTCAGCACCTGAGTCTAAAGATGTCAAGAGAGATGCCATATCCCCGGCCGGACAAACTAATTCAGGCTTATCGTTAATTTGATTTTGAATCATGAATTAAATATTTCTTCTATCTTAAGTACAATATCTTTGGGTCTAAAAGGTTTCTGAATATAATAATTTTGAAAATCAGCCGATAAGGAATCTACTATCTTTTCTTTTTTATCTGCACTTAAGACTAAAATAGGTATATTATAATCTTCTTTTTCTTTTAATCTTGAAATTAAGCCGGCTCCGTTAAGAACCGGCATATTCATATCTAAAATCAAAAGGCAATAATTGTTACGCTCCAACATATCCAGAGCTATCTGACCATTATTTGCCTCTGATACATTAAATCCATTACGTTCTAAATACAATCTTATAACTTTTCTCAAAGTAGGAGAATCGTCAACGATTAAAATTTTTTTTCCCATTAAATATTACAATGCTTCATTACTTTCCTTTTCATCATCATAAATTTCATCATCATCAAAAAACTTTTCTTCTTCCATTTTTCTAAAGCCTGTTCCTGAAGGAATTAACCTACCCATAGTAACATTCTCTTTTATACCTTTAAGTAAATCTTCTTTACCAGAAATTGCTGCTTCGGTTAAAACCTTGGTTGTTTCTTGGAAAGCAGCGGCTGATATAAAACTATCCGATGCTAAAGAAGCACGAGATATGGGTAATAAAGCAGGATTTGCAGTCGCAGGAGTACCACCTTCAAGAATAACTCTAGCATTTTCTTTTTCAAACTTCCATTTTTCTATAATTTGATCAGGTATAAGATTTGTATCTCCTACAGTTTCAATCCTTCTCCACTTAATCATCTGCCTTATAATAATCTCTATATGCTTATCATTAATGGCAACACCTTGAGTCCTATAAACATCTTGTACCTCTTTTAAGAGATATTCTGCCAATTTGGTTTCTCCCAAAACAGCCAAAATATCAGCAGGATCAAGTGGACCATCCATTAAAGGTGTACCTGCAGTAACTTTATCACCGTCACCTACAATAATATAAGCTCCTCTCGGAATAGTGTGTTCATCAGGGGGAATATCTTTGTCAAAAGGCTTAATTATAATCTTTCTTGAACCCTTAACAATTTTTCCGTATTCTACAGTTCCGTCAATCTGTGCCATTTTTGCAGGTTCTTTAGGTTTTCTTGCTTCAAACAACTCTGTTACTCTCGGAAGACCTCCCGTAATATCTTTTGTCTTGGCAAATTCCGACGGAATCTTAGCCAAAACATCACCTGCATGAACTTCATCTCCTGTTTTTACGGCTAAATGAGCATTGACCGGTAAATAATATTTTCTCTTTGTTCTCTTTGTTTTTTTATCTCTGATAAGTATTCTAGGCTGTAATTCATCTCTGAATTTTTCATTCTTAATATCAACAATAATGGTTGTTATCTTACCTGTAGTCTCATCTCTATCCTGCACATAAGATATACCCTCTTCCAAATCTTTAAGTTCTATATATCCTTCCTGATTCGCAAGAATAGAATTGGCATAAGGATCCCAAACAACCATTAAATCGCCTTTATTAACTTTATCTTTTTCCTTAACATGCATAGTTGAACCATAAGCTACCTGATAAACAGCTTTTTCTCTACCCTTCTCATCACTGATTATTATTGAGCCTGTTCTGTTCATAACAACTTTATTACCGTCTTTATCCTCAACAATTTCTAATCCATCAAAACTAATTTCACCACCATGATTAGCAAGAAGTTTTGACTGCCCTTCAGCTCCAGAAGCAACACCACCTATATGAAATGTTCTCATTGTAAGTTGTGTACCCGGTTCTCCTATAGACTGAGCAGCAATAATACCGACAGCTTCTCCAAATCCAACCGGTTTGCCGTCTGCTAAATGCCTACCGTAACATCTTTGACATACACCAGACTCAGTTTCACAGGTTAAAACTGATCTTATTTTAACTTTTAGAATTCCGGCATCGATAATTTTTTTACACTCTTCCTCATTTATCATTTCTCCCTGTTTAACAATAATAATTTTATCATTGTCAGGGTCAACAATATCTTCAAGAGCAATTTTACCAATAATCCTATCTTCCAATTTTTCTATCTCTTTGCTGTTTTCAATTATTGCCGCGACCTCAATACCTGCAAGTGTTCCGCAATCTTCTTCTTTAACAACTACTTCCGCTGCAGAATCTACAAGTTTCCTTGTCAAATAACCGGCTTCTGCTGTTTTTAAAGCAGTATCGGCCAATCCTTTTCTGGCTCCGTGAGTTGAATTGAAATATTGTAAAACAGACAAACCTTCTTTAAAGTTTGCCGTAATAGGAGTTTCCAAAATCTCTCCTGACGGTTTTGCCATCAAACCTCTCATACCAGCAAGCTGCTTTAATTGATCCTGGCTACCTCTCGCTCCTGAGTCAGACATAATAAATAAAGGATTGATACTGTCTCCTTCATAACTCATCTTTCTCATATTATCAAACATAGCAACTCTAATTAAATCTGTAGCCTTACTCCATTTATCGATAATATTATTATGTCTTTCATTGGAAGTCATATTCCCTTGACTGTAAATATTTTCTATTTGCTCTAAATCTTTTTCTGTTGTACTGATAATCTCTTTCTTCTCTTTTGGAATAACCAAGTCTGAGATACTTATAGTAAATCCTGCTCTTGTAGCATACTCAAATCCAATCTCCTTTAATTTATCCAATGTATCTACAGTTGGTTGGAAACCTGAATTCAGATATATGTAATAAACTAAATTTTGAATACCTTTTTTCTTTAACAAGCCGTTAATAAAAGGAGTATCCTTAGGTAAAGAACGATTAAAAATAATTCTTCCTGGAGTTGTTCTTAATAAACTTGGTTTACTATCCTTTGGTGAGCCATATTGTGTTATAGGACAAGAGTCTATATCTTGACTACCCCATTTATATTCATCTAAATCTTTAACATCACCACTATACTTGACTCTTATGCTTGCATTGAGATCCACCATCTTATTTTCCAAAGCATATAAGACATCTTTTTGAGATGAAAATACCATATTCTCACCTTTAAGATTTTTCTTGTTAAAAGTAAGATAGTAAAAACCAAGTATCATATCCTGAGTCGGTACTGCCAAAGGTCTTCCGTTAGCAGGAGATAAAATATTGTTAGTTGAAAGCATTAAGAGCTTTGACTCTGCTTGTGCTTCTAAAGACAAAGGAATATGAACAGCCATTTGGTCACCGTCAAAGTCGGCATTAAAAGCAGGGCAAACCATAGGATGAAGCTTTATTGCGTTTCCTTCAACTAAAATTGGTTTAAAAGCTTGTATTCCCAATCTATGTAAAGTCGGAGCTCTGTTTAAAAGTACTGTATGTTCTTTTACAACTTCAGCAAGAGCATCCCAAACTTCATCACGATTTTCTTCAACCCAAGTTCTGGCTACCTTTAAGGTAGTAACCATACCCTTTTGTTCCAATCGATTATAAATAAAGGGTTTAAAAAGCTCCAATGCCATTTTCTTGGGTAATCCACATTCATCCAACTTTAATCTAGGATCTATAACAATAACGGATCTACCTGAATAATCAACACGTTTTCCCAAAAGATTTTGTCTAAATCGTCCCTGTTTACCTTTTAATGAATCGGAAAGAGATTTAAGAGGTCTTTTTTGAGAACTCATGTAACTCTTATTTCTCTTTTGATTATCAAACAGAGCATCTACAGATTCTTGCAACATTCTTTTTTCATTTTTTATAATCAAGTCTGGTGCTTTTAACTCTATTAACCTTTTTAAACGATTATTTCTATTTATAACTCTTCTATAAAGATCATTTAAGTCAGAAGATGCAAACCTTCCCCCGTCAAGCCTTACCAAAGGTCTTAAATCAGGAGGGAGTACTGGTATAACATCAAGAATCATCCATTCAGGTTTATTACCAGAAGCTAACAAATCCTCAGTAATTTTTAACCTTCTAGTATAACTCTTCTTTCTCTGCATAGATTTTTCATTTTTAAGTTTATTTTTTAAGTCTTGTGCTTCAGCTTCCAAATCTAAATTTTCCAATAATTGATGAATAGCCTCAGCTCCCATGCCCGCAGTAAAAGAATCCTCTCCAAATCTTTTAACCAAATCTTCATATTCATCTTCACTGATTATTTGCTTAAACTTTAATGAAGGTACTGTTCCCGGATCTATAACTATATAGCTCTCAAAATAGATAACATTCTCAAGTTCTTTACCTGAAACTTCCAATAATATACCAATACGTGAAGGGATTCCCTTGAAAAACCAGATATGAGCAACTTTTGAATTCAATTCAATATGACCCATTCTCTCTCTTCTTACCTTAGAGAGAGTAACTTCTACACCACACTTCTCACAATTTATATTCTTATACTTTAAACCTTTATATTTACCACACAAACATCTATAATCTTGAGTAGGTCCAAAGATTTTTGCACAAAACAAACCATCTCTTTCTGGCTTAAATGTTCTATAATTTATAGTCTCCGGTTTTGTAACAGAACCGGAAGACCATTTTTTGATAACTTCAGACGAGGCTAAAGTAATTCTAACCTTCTCGTAATCCATAATATTAACTTTATCCCGTGATTTACGATATTTTGCCATATTATTACTCCTTTAAACCGAATGTACTCTTAAGCCTATCAACTTCATTCTCCGAATTATCTTTTTTTACTAACTCAATATTTAAAGCCAAACTTTTTAACTCTTTAAGGAGAACATTGAAAGACTCCGGTATCCCGGGATTAAAATCCATATTACCCTTAACAATAGCCGAATAGATTTCATTTCGACCATCTATATTATCTGATTTAATAGTCAATATTTCCTGTAAGAGATGTGCCGCTCCATAAGCCTCAAACGCCCATACTTCCATTTCTCCTACTCTCTGACCTCCAAACTGTGCTTTACCGCCAAGAGGTTGTTGAGTTATCAATGAATAAGGACCTGTTGACCTTGCATGAATCTTATCATCAACCATATGTTCCAACTTCATCATATACATATATCCTACAGTAACTTTATTCGTCAATCTTTCTCCGCTTATACCATCATACAAGACTACCTTACCATCAGCAGGCAGATTGGCTTGAGCCATATATTTTGCGACATCATGCTCACTAGCACCGTCAAAAACAGGAGTTTCAAATTTCACACCGAGATTTTTTCCTGCCCAAGCAAGTATCAATTCAAATATTTGTCCTACGTTCATACGAGAAGGAACACCCAAAGGATTGAGTATTATATCAAGAGGAGTACCGTCTTCTAAAAATGGCATATCTTCAACAGGCAATATTCTTGCGACAACACCTTTATTACCGTGTCTTCCTGCCATTTTATCTCCTACCGATATTTTCCTATTTACAGCAACCAAGACTTTAACAACCTTTATAATTCCAGGCATAAAGTCTTCACCCTTTTTCATTTGTGCAATTTTTTCTTCTAACTCATTCTTTAAAGCATCTTCATGAAGTTTAAATTTAGACTCTATATCGAGTAAAAGCTTTTTGGTTTCAGTAGGAATTACACTTCTCAATTTCTTAACTAAATCGTTTTCAATATTTTGAAAATCTTCTTTGCTTATTTTATAATTCTTTTTATACTTTTTACCTTTATACGAAAAATCAGATGTTAATTCTACCCCTTCAAGTAAGCGTGATATTTTATCTATCTTATCATTATAAAGAATTCTGAGTTCATCTTTTAAATTTCTTTCCAACTTTGAAATTTCTTTACGATCTATCTCTTGAGCTCTTTCATCTTTTTGCATACCTCTTCTGGTAAATACTTTCACATCTACAACAGTGCCAGAAACACCGGGTGGGCAATATAAAGAGGTATCCTTTATCTCAGAAGCCTGTTCGCCAAAAATAGCTCTGAGTAACTTTTCTTCAGGAGACAATTGTGTTTCTCCTTTTGGCGAAACTTTACCTACTAAGATTTCTCCGGGAGAAACTTTTGCTCCTATTCTTACAACTCCACTTTCGTCAAGATTTTTTAAGGCTTGCTCAGAAACTCCAGGAATATCTCTGGTTATTTCTTCTTTCCCCAATTTAGTTTCTCTTGCTTCAATAGTCTCTTCCACTATATATATTGAATTGAATACCGAATCCTTAACCAATCTCTCACTTAAAACTATAGCATCCTCATAATTATAACCTCTCCATGGTAAGAATGCAGCTAAAACATTCCTTCCAAGAGCAAGCTCTCCACCATCAGAAGCAGGGCCATCAGCCAAGATATCTCCGACCTCAACTTTTTCTCCCACACGAACTATAGGTTTTTGATTTACCAGAGTGTTTTGGTTAGATCTACGAAACTTCTTTAACTCATAAAGATCTGCATTTATATCGGAAAAATCATTTTTAACGTCACCTAAAGGATCAGTCTTGATAATTATTCTTTCAGCATCAGCATTAACTACAACCCCAGCTCTTTTGCAAACAACATCAACTCCTGAATCTTTAACCAATTTATGTTCCATTCCAGTACCAACTATAGGTGCTTCAGGGCTTACCAAAGGAACTGCCTGACGTTGCATGTTTGAACCCATTAAAGCTCTGTTAGCATCATCATGCTCCAAGAAAGGAATTAAAGAAGCAGATACGGAAACAATTTGTTTCGCTGATATATCCATAAACTCAACTTCTTCAGGAGATACTTGAATTGTCTCACTCCCCTTCCTTGCATTTATTTTCTTGGCTTTCAACTTACCTTGCTCGTCAACCTCTGCATTAGCCTGAGCAATAACGTAATACTCTTCTTCCCATGCTGTCAAAGACCATTGATGATATTTATAAATAGGTTTATTATCACTTGACTTTTTATCTATAGCTTCTATTATATTTTTCAAATCACTTTCTTTAACTAAATCTCCTATCTGTAAATCACTGTCTCCTGGATAAATTATTTCAAAATAATTTACGACATAACCATCTTCAACTTTTTTATAAGGAGTTTCAATAAATCCAAAATCATTTACTCTTGCATAAGTAGTTAAAGAAGAAATAAGACCGATATTAGGACCTTCAGGTGTTTCAATAGGACAAACCCTACCATAGTGTGAAGTATGAACGTCTCTTACTTCAAAGCCTGCTCTATCTCTATTAAGACCTCCAGGACCTAAAGCAGAGATTCTTCTTTTATGAGTAGTCTCTGAAATAGCATTGGTTTGATCCATAAATTGAGAAAGTTGTGAAGTCCCAAAAAATTCTTTAACCGACGCAAATACAGGCTTGGTATTCAAAAGCTCTCTGGGTAATACAACTGAAATATCCACGGCACTGGTAATTCTTTCTCTTATTATTTTTTCCAGTCTCATCAAGCCTATTCTAAAAGCATTTTCTACCAATTCTCCTACGGCTCTAACCCTTCTGTTTGCGAGATGATCGATATCGTCAACTTTATATTTTCCTGCTCTATCGTATTTCATACTCATATAATATTTAACGATATCTACTATATCTTCTACTGTAAGGATATTTACCCCTTCATTATAATTTTCTTTCCTTTTCAGCTTGATATTTAATTTTAATCTTCCAACAGAAGACAAATCATATCTTTTGCTGTCTTTCATCATATTTTCAAAAAATTTCTTTGAGCCTTCAAGTGTTACAGGTTCTCCAGGTCTGAGCTTTTTAAAAATTTCTATATAAGCATCACCCTGATTCTTAGCAACTCTGTCTTCCAAATCATCATCACTTTTTATAATAACCTTATCAGTAATTTCTATTTCTTGCTTCTTTTTATCTTTTCTTAAAGTATAGGCAAGCATAGGACCGTATTCTTCATCTTCACTATAAGGCAAAAAAACCTGAAATTTAATTTTTTGTTTTCTTAATTTCTTTAATCTCGCACTTGTTATTAATTCATTAAGTTGGAGAATATTTTCATAATCAGTAGCTGAATAAAGTTCTTCTAAACTTTCTATATCTATAGGAATCTCATTAATTCCCTCTTTTTTTAATTCATTATAATGCTGCTTTTGATATTTACTATTAACAGGGATTAAAACATTTCCTTTGCTGTCTTTAACATCAGCAGTTACAATAGCGTCTTTAAGTAATCTTGAATTTTCAAAATAAAATATTCCGTCCTCAACCCTAGCTGAGATTATTGTATAAAAAGAATCTAGTATATCAAAATCATCAGAAAGACCCATCGCCTTAAGAAATGTTGTTATATTTATTCTCTTTGCTTTTTTATCTAATCTAATCTGAAGAAGATTAAGTTTCTCCTCAAATTCTATCCATGCTCCTCTTGCTGGTATAATCTTAGCACTATATTCACCTCTTGATTTACCATGTAAAAAATAAACTCCAGGAGATCTCTGTAGTTGAGAAACGACAACTCTTTCTGTACCATTAATAATAAATGTCCCTCTTTCAGTTATATAAGGAAGGTCACCAAAATATATTTCTTGTTCTTTAATATCTTTTATCTCTTTATCACCTTTATTTTCATCATAAAGAGATAACCTTAATTTAACATTTAAAGGAACTGAATAATCAAATCCTCTATCCAAAGCTTCTTCAGGACTAAATTTAATTTTAAGCCTTACTCTATCTCCACAACGTTCACAAATTTTGTTTTCTACACTACCCTTGCTAACACATTCAGAGCAAACAGACTCAAAACCAACTTTATCTCCACTATGTAATAAAGATCCACATTTATTACAATAAGGCTTTGCATTCTCAATTCCTTTTAAATGACCACATTTACAAGACCAATTCCCTAGGCTATAAGAAACAAAATCCAAGACTGCATTTTCTTTAAAATCCGTGATTGGAAATATAGACTTAAATGCAGCTTGGATTCCGTTATTCTTACGGCTTTCAGGCAGTTCGTCAATTTGCAAAAAGGTCTTATAAGACTGTTTTTGAATCTCTAAAAGATCCGGCAAATCTACAGGAGTATTAATTTTAGAGAAACTAATCCTATCAATTTTTGTTTTTTTTTTTTGCATAACTACCCTTCTGTAAAGTTATAATGTCGCACTATTTAATTTCTACTTCTGCTCCGGCTTCTTCGAATTTCTTCTTAATTTCCTCACACTCTTCTTTTGAAATGCCTTTCTTTATTTCTCCGGGAGCTTTATCCACCAATTCTTTAGCTTCTTTTAATCCCAAATCAGTCACTTCTCTTACAACCTTAATAACATTAATCTTTTTAGCCCCTACACTCTTGAGCACAACATCAAACTCGGTCTTCTCTTCCGCAGCTTCAGCAGCACCTGCTCCGGCACCTGCTCCAGCTGCCACAGGCATGGCTGCCATCTCTGCTTTAATACCGTAACGTTCTTCAAATTCTTTAATATAATCTGCGAGTTCCAACACAGTTAAATTATCAAGATGTTTAAAAAAATCTTCCTTTTTGATTTCAGCCATTATTCTTCTCCTTCTTTTGCTTTTTTTTCTTTTAAATTTTTCATAAGTATCAATAAATTACGTAATGGCGATGACATTGCCATTCCCCATTTTTTTATAGGCATTGATGCTGTCAAGACAAAACTTGCCAACAATTGTTCCTTGCTAGGAAGCGTTGCTACAGTTTTTACTTCTTGAACATCAGCAAAATTACCTTCTATAAAACCAAACTTGATATCAACGGATTTATGCTCCTTTTGAAAATCTACTAAAGCCTTAGCGACTTCCACAAACTTTTCATTTCCATATGCAACGGCTGTAGGACCATTAAATAAATCCCTACCGTATTCTAAATTATTTTTTTCAAAATGCTTTATTATCAATCTGTTTTTTATAACTTTAATATTAGAATCTAAATCTTTTACTTTATTTCTAAGCTCTTCAAACTTCTTAACATCTAAGCCTCTATAATCAAAAACATAGACTCCGTTACTGGAAAAAACTTTCCCTATATCTTCTACTTCAGCCTTTTTAGCTTCCAATATAACTTTACTTCCCACAGCTACCTCCTATTTTTCCAATTCCTGAGTATTAAGCTTCACAGACGGACTCATTGTAGAACTCAAATGTATTGTCCTCAAATACTTCCCTTTCAATGAACTTGGCTTAGCCTTTAATACCGCTTTAATAAAAGAAGCAGCATTATCTTTTAATTGCTGACTATCAAAAGATATTTTCCCTATTGTAGAATTAATAATACCTGTTTTGTCAACCTTAAATTCAACCCTGCCTTTTTTTATTTCATTAACAGCATCTTTAATATTCATAGTAACTGTTCCCGACTTAGGACTAGGCATTAAACCTTTAGGCCCTAAAACCTTACCTAATTTACCGAGATGACGCATCATATCGGGAGAAGCCACGATAACATCAAAATCAAACCAATTCTCATTTTTTATCTTATCTACCATCTCTTCGGCACCACAATAATCAGCACCAGCTTCCTCTGCCTCTTTTACCTTTTCTCCACTGGTAATAACAAGCACTTTTTTAGTCCTTCCTGTACCGTGAGGCAAAACAACAGTACCTCTTACTTGCTGCTCAGGATATTTAGGATCAACACCTAATCTCATCGAAACATCAACCGACTCATCAAACTTTGTCCGCTTAATCTCCTTAAGCAAATCCATTGCCTCCTGAAGTTCATACTCTTTTGCTTCTACTTTCTCTAAAGCTTTTTTGTAACCTTTACACTTTTTAGCCATTCTTAATCTCCAGTCCCATATTTTTTGCAGTACCGGCAACTATTTTTACCGCTTGCTTTAGATCTTTTGTATTAAGATCAGGAAGTTTAATCTTTGCCACTTCTTCCAATTGTGCTCTACTTACTCTGCCTACCTTATTTTTATTAGGCTCACCAGATCCCTTAACTATTCCTGCCACTTTTTTCAACAAATATGAAGCAGGGGGAGTCTTTAATGCCAAACTAAAGCTCTTATCTTGATAAACCGTAACTTCAGCAGGAACTATCATCCCTTCATCCATCTTGGCAGTTGCTTTATTAAACTGATTAACAAACTCCATTATGTTAAGACCATGTTGGCTCAATGCAGGGCCTACCGGAGGCGCAGGTGTAGCCTTACCTGCCGGAAGTTGCAATTTGAATGTAACTACTACTTTTTTCTTTGGTCCAGCCATATTTAACTCCTATATTTTTTCAACCTGCAAAAACGTCAAATCCACAGGCGTTGGTCTTCCAAAAATAGTAACAACAACCTTAAGCACATTTCTCTCTTCATCAACAGACTCAACCACACCATTAAAATTAATAAACGGTCCATCAATAATCTTAATAGCTTCATTAACAGAGAAATGATACTTAGGTGTTGGCGTATCCTGTGTATCTTCAATATGTTTCAAAATAGTGGAAACCTCTTTCTCACTTAAAGGCTTAGGTTTTTTACCAGAACCAACAAAACCTGTAACCTTAGGCGTATTACGTACGAAATACCAATTTTTATCGTTCATTTCCATCTGCACCAAAATATAACCCGGGAAAGAACGTTTCTCGCTAATTACTTTTTTTCCGTCCTTTATCTCTATAACATTTTCTTTAGGAATAACAATATCAGAGATGACACCTTCCATAGAAAATTTTTTAATTTTCTCATTCAATGCCTTTAAAACAAACTCCTCTGCACCGGAAAAAACATGTATTATAAACCACTCTTTTGCCATATTAACTCTCAATAACTTACTTAATCAACCCAATAATATAATCGAAGATATTTTTAAAAGCAAAGTCAACTACAAACAAATAAACACCAAAAACCAAAGACGAAACAACAACAGCTATCGATGTTTTTTGCAAGTCCTCTTTATTAGGCCAAGTGACTTTTTTCAACTCTCCTTTTACATTTGAGAAAAACTCTTTAAGTCTTAAAAATAATTTTTGCTTCTTTTCTTCTTTTGCCATATTACTTATTCTATATATTTATAGACACAGGTCAGGAGGGTCTCGAACCCCCAACAGCCGGTTTTGGAGACCGGTGCTCTACCAATTGAACTACTGACCTACATCAAGATATTCTATTCTAAATTTTTGCCTCTTTATGGGAAGTTGACTTCCTATCAAAAGAGCAATATTTTTTTAATTCCAGCTTCTCCGAAGTATTAGTTTTGTTTTTGAAAGTTGTATAGTTTTTCCTACCACACTCAACGCACTTTAAAACAACCTTAATCCTTTTATCGTTTTTAGCCATCTTAAAACCACTACTATTCAATAATATCAGTTACAGAACCTGCACCGATAGTACGTCCGCCTTCACGGATAGCAAACTTAAGACCTTTTTCCATAGCAATCGGAGTAATCAAAGTAATCTCAAACTGAGCATTATCTCCAGGCATTACCATTTCAACGCCTTCATTCAACTGCACAGAACCGGTAACGTCTGTTGTCCTAAAGAAGAACTGAGGACGATAACCTGTAACAAAAGGTGTATGCCTACCACCTTCACTTTTACTCAAAACATACACTTCAGATTTAAACTTTGTATGAGGAGTTACTGTTCCAGGTTTGCAAAGCACCATTCCACGCTCTACATCCTCTCTATTGGTTCCTCTTAATAAAACA
>PDWI01005391.1_pt1 | contig 16560 bp, 17 predicted proteins | sample 1430891 | NCBI WGS metagenome assembly PDWI01 (sample SAMN01162508, study PRJNA174530) | Oral metagenome, whole genome shotgun sequencing project. | biome: Marine environment; feature: Marine mammal; material: Swab sample of the gingival sulcus; isolation source: swab sample of gingival sulcus...
GCAATTGACGACTTTGGAACAGGCTATTCATCACTTAGCTATCTGATTCACTTGCCTATCAATATATTGAAAATAGACAAGACATTCCTAGACGCTGTCGGTAAATCAAGAACTAGTGAAATCATCGTTGGCTCGCTCGTATCGGTAGCTCACGGCTTAGATGTTCAAGTTACTTGTGAGGGGATAGAGGATAGGAGTCAAGTAGAGTTTTTGCAGAGCATAAATTGTAATTTTATACAGGGCTATTATTATAGCAAGCCTCTGGAAGAGGCAAAGCTAATAGAGTGGATAGATGAGCGAGAACATGGGAAAAAAGAATAACAACTGAACCTGAAAATAAAGTGGGATAATTGAAGGACAAGGTAGTTTTTATGGAAAAACTACCTTGTTTAGTGGAAAAAGCTTCATATCTGACATTTAATAGTTACGGGACCTACCAAATTGTAAGCACTTCTTTTAATGGATTTGATGCTTGTGTCATTTTCCGTAACCAATTGCTTATAAATCAAATAGAGCGTATAGTGATAAGTCTTTAATTTATAAGTATTTGTATCTGTTCGGTTCTGTTCAATATTCAAGATACCTATCTAACAAGTAATATTCTCTAGAGAGAGTGATATCTTAACAACCGTATTAAGTATACGGTTGTTTTCGTTATAGAAAAGGGTAAAGATTGACAAAAATATGGACATAATATATAATAAATCTATATTTAGAATAATTTTAAATATAAAATAATTACAATCAGGAGGTAATGTTATGAGTGAGATTAGGTGCCCTGTTACAGGAAAAACAAGAAAGGTAAAAGCCGGTGAACGTACAACAAACAAGGATTGGTGGCCGAATAAGTTAAATTTAAAAATACTACACCAAAATTCAAATCTTAGTAACCCAATGGATAGTGATTTTGACTACAAAAAGGAATTTGAGTCTTTAGATCTTGAAGCGGTAAAGAAAGACCTGTATGAGTTGATGACAGATTCTCAGGACTGGTGGCCAGCGGACTATGGTCACTATGGACCTTTATTCATCAGAATGGCTTGGCATAGTGCGGGAACATATCGGATTAGTGATGGTCGTGGTGGAGCTGTAGATGGAACGCAGAGGTTTGCACTACTTAACAGCTGGCCTGATAATGCGAACTTAGACAAGGCTAGAAGATTACTTTGGCCAATAAAACAAAAGTACGGTAGAAAAATTTCTTGGGCAGATCTTATGATACTAGCAGGTAACTGTGCATTTGAATCAATGGGGCTTAAAATGTTTGGCTTTGCAGGCGGTCGGGAGGATGTATGGGAAGTACAAGAGGATGTATATTGGGGTTCAGAGAAGTCTTGGTTAGGCGATGATAGATACTCAGAGAATAGAAAGTTAGAAAATCCTCTTGCGGCAGTTCAAATGGGGTTAATATATGTAAACCCTGAAGGTCCTAATGGAATGCCTGACGCTATAGCATCTGGAAAAGATATTCGAGATACATTTAGAAGAATGGGTATGAATGACAAGGAAACAGTAGCTCTAATAGCAGGCGGACATACTTTTGGTAAATGCCATGGAGCAGCTCCAGATACTCATTTGGGACCTGAGCCGGAGGGTAGTTCGATAGAACATCAAGGACTTGGATGGTTTAATACATTTGGTAAAGGAAATGCCTCTGATACCATAACGAGTGGGATAGAAGGAGCTTGGAAGCCAAACCCAACCAAGTGGGATAATGGATATTTTGAAACCTTATACAAATACGATTGGAATCTAGTAAAGAGCCCAGCGGGTTCATTTCAGTGGACACCAACCGATCCAAACGCAGCAAAGACAGTTATCGATGCGCATGATTTGACAAAGACGCATGCACCTATAATGACTACAGCTGATTTATCCCTTAGAATGGACCCTAAGTTTGCAGTGATATCAAAACACTTTTTAGAAAACCCTAAAGAATTTGAAGAAGTATTTGCTCGTTCATGGTTTAAACTTACTCACCGTGATATGGGGCCACGTACTTGTTATTTTGGGAAAGATGTGCCAGAAGAAGAACTAATATGGCAAGACCCACTGCCAAAAGCGGATTATAATCCCGTCGATGATGATGATATCGTCATGTTAAAAGGGAAGTTATTAACTAGTGGTTTAACGATTAGTCAACTGGTTGCAACTGCCTGGAAATCTGCTTCTACATTCAGAGGTTCTGATAAGAGAGGTGGAGGGAATGGTGCAAGGATAAGATTTGAACCGCAAAAAGATTGGCAAGTTAATCACCCAAGTGAGCTGGCAGATGTTTTGTCGGTTCTAGAAGGTATTAAGTCAGACTTTGATAGTAGCAACCATCAGGGGAAAAAAGTATCTCTCGCAGATCTAATTGTACTAGGGGGAAGTGCAGCGATAGAAAAGGCGGCAAAAGACGCTGGGATGGATGTAAAGGTTCCATTTAGCAAGGGAAGAACAGATGCTAGAGAAGAACAAACCGATAAGTTATCTATGACGTTTCTTGAACCAAAGTCAGACGGATTTGTAAACTACATAGGAGATCATGATTCAGGAGTATCGACAGAAGAACTATTAATAGATAGGGCTCAGTTATTAAATCTTACAGCACCGGAAATGACAGTACTAATTGGAGGTATGCGTGTTCTTGGTTCAAACTATGGAAATTCACCACATGGCGTATTCACTGATAGAGTAGGTTTGCTTACTAATGACTTTTTCAAGAATGCCTTAAGTATGGAAACTGTATGGAAACCTGTTGATGACAAAAAAGAAATATTTGAAGGAAGGGACAGAAAAACCGGTAAAATGAAATGGATAGCAACTAGGGTGGATTTACTATTTAGTTCAAACTCTGAACTAAGAGCCCTTGCGGAAGTATATGCTAGTGAAGATGGAAAAGAAAAATTTGTATTAGACTTCATATCTGCTTGGACGAAGATAATGGACGCCGATAGATTTGATTTAAGAAGGTAACAAGTAAACTAATGAAGTATCAATTATGATAAAACATAATAAAAAGGAGATAATATTATGAATTATAATGGTTTAATTATAGGATTTGCTACGTTTCTGGTTATAGGTCTTTTTCATCCTATAGTAGTAAAAGGAGAATATTACTTTAGTAAAGCAATATGGCCAATATTTTTGTTTATAGGTGGGTTTTTCCTAATACTATCACTGTTCATAAAAGACCTAATTATATCACCAATTTTTGGTGTTATAGGATTTAGCAGCCTGTGGAGTATACAAGAGATAATTGAGCAAGAAGAAAGAATAAATAAAGGATGGTTTCCTGATAATCCAAAGAAATATATAATGAAGAGAAAAAAGAAACTGGAGGAAAAAGAATATAACAAAGCAAGTGCAAATAAATAGTTATTTTACTAAGCGCTTAATGAGATAAACGTTGTTTCATTAAGCGTTTATCCTTTAGAATAGCACTAAGGCAATGGTGTATGAAAAATGAACATAAAAACAGAAGATTCTATAGGCTGAATATTTAAATAAAAAGACAGGATTTCCTTTGTTTTTTTGACGCTTTGCTTAAGTCGTTATATAATATAGAAAAGCTGCTAGGATTATATTATTATATCCATTGGCTAATTAATGCATAAGTTAAGAAAATTAGGTAAGAAAATGATAAAAGTAACAGATAAAATTTTACATATGCTGGAAGAGCATGATATTAAGCCTTCGTATCAAAGAATGCAGGTTTTAGAATACTTAATGAATGACGATACTCATCCTACTGCAGAGGTGATTTTTACGAATATACATTCTAAATCACCTGTTATTTCTAAAGCTACGGTTTACAATACCCTAAACCTTTTTGTGGAAAAAGGTTTAATAAGTACTATGAAGGCGGATAAATTGGAACTACGATATGACATTGTAACGGATGAGCATGGTCATTTCGTGTGTAAAAGTTGCGGAAAAGTGTATAACTTTGAACATGAGTATAAGAACGAATACGTAGGATTAGATGGTTTTGATATTGAAAACGAAGAAATTGTATTAAAGGGGATTTGTAAAGTTTGCAACAAGAATAAATAAATATTTGTGAAATATGTGCTTATTTTATAACTAATATTATAGAGACTTTCACTGGAGGTCTTTTTAGTTTGCCTGTTTCTTATGCATTATATTTTATTGATGAAAAAAAGATTATTTTTGATATAATTAAGAGAGGAGCATAATAGGTAGACTTGAAACATTCTGATGAAGGAGGATTATTGTGAAACTTTTATATGATATGCATACCCATACAATTGCTAGCGGACATGCCTATAATACACTACAAGAAAATATGGAGTATGCCTATGATTTAGGGTTAAAAGCTTATGGGTTCTCCGATCATGGACCTGCGCTTATTGGAGCGCCTAAAGATATATATTTTGTGAATTTTAAAGTGATAAAAAGGTCTTACAAAGATATGAAAGTATATGCAGGAATAGAAGCGAATATAATGGATTATTCGGGTGCACTCGATATAGGTGGAAAAGTATATGATAGAGTGGATTATATAATAGCAAGTCTTCATCCAGTTTGCATTAAGCCGGGTAGTATTGAGGAAAATATGGCCGCGTACATAGGTGTGATGAAAAATAAGTATGTAAAAGTAATTGGCCATCCTGATGATTCGAGATATAAACTCGATTATGAAGCACTTGCAAAAAATGCAGCTAAGTATAATGTGGCATTAGAATTAAATGCTTCTTCGTTAAGCCCGGATTCTTCCAGAAAAGGTGCTAGGGAAAATATAAAAAATATGTTGAGAGAATGTAAAAAATACAGTACATTCGTGCTCTGTGGTAGTGACGCTCATGTTAAGACAGACATTGGTGGATTTGAGGTTGTCAAAAAAATTCTTAAAGAGGAGAAATTTCCGGAGGAACTAGTTTTGAATACAAGCATGGAAACCTTAAAATACATTTTAAATGACAATAAGTATATATCTTGATACCAGTACTGAATATCCTTTTATAGGTTAAAAGGCCTTTATGGACATGCAATCAGTGACTATATTGATAAAGAAGACGCTCTTTTTAATCTAGGATTTTTTAAATTAATAAGCTATAAAGCTTACACTTGGTCTTCATTTACTAAAATGTTTAGCTTGTTATAAAGTGACTATAAAAGTCATTTTTGTGGAGGTTATAAGATTTTTAAAGGAGAAGAGTATGAAAGAAAAAATCAAAATAACCACTGGATCTATTCAAGAGACATTTTTGTTGCCTTTATGGGGAAGGGCGGTTGAAACGCAAAAAGATAACCCAAGACTAGTTGATGAAAAAGCAGTAGAGATCATGGAAAAAGTCGACTATGATTTTTCTGAGATTCAAAAAACTCAAAAAATGTCACAGCATGGTTGGGTTGCTCGTAGTATTCATACGGATAGACTCGTCTTAAGGTTTATCGAAAAGTACCCGAATGCGACTATCGTCAATATAGGATGTGGTATGGACACCACTTTTAGTCGTGTTGATAATGGAAAAATAAAGTTTTACGAGCTAGACCTTCCGGATGTAGTAGAATTTAGAAAAAATTTCTTTAGCGAGACTGATAGGCATAAGAGTATCGCATCATCATTTATGGATACGGAATATTTCGAGCAAATAGAGGTGGGAGAAGCCTTGTTGTTTTTAGCTGGAGGAGTACTATATTATTTTACTGAAAAGCAGATAAAAGACTTTTTCGTAGCCTGCGCGGACTATTTTAAAAAATGTGATTTTTATTTTGATAGTTTATCCCCTAAGGCCTTGGAATTCGCTAAGAAACAGGTGCTAAAAAAAGGCGGCATGGGCATGAAGTCAGAAGGTGGCTGGGGGTTAAAACCGATCAAGAGTATTGAAAAATGGGATAGTAGGATAAAAGTAATAAGTGCAGTTCCTATTCATAAAGGGGCAAAAAGTGGGGTTCCACTATTTCAAAGAGTGATGCTTGGCGTTTCTGATGTGATGGGTGTTTGTCATATGGTTCATATAAGGATTAAGTCTTAAATAACAATAGTAAGGAATTAAAAGTCGGTGCTGCTTACGTGCGCTAAATCCGGTAAAAAGCAGCCAGAAAGGCAATTGGACTGCTGATACGTATAAGTTGCAATAAGGTAAAATAGACGAGAAAATATACAAGAGATTAAATAATACATTTTAGGGGATTAGTTATGTTTAATAAATATAAGTTGTTGGTAGAACATGGCATTTCAGAAATGATATGCCATAAAATTGGAGATTATGTACTAGTGTATGGTGGAAATAACTTTCCTGATGGACCTCCTCCAAATGGAAAGAAAGTGATTTATAACACGATGTATCTTTTTGATAAAGATTTCAACCTAGTTTTAAGCAAAACAGGGAATATTTATCCTAATGCAGGTATAAGTGTACCGGATAAAGACAGGATATGGTACATACTAGGTAGCACGGTGTATAAAATAGAACTAGTAGGGCAGGATATAAAGGAGAGTAAATTTATTGAACTCGATTTTGCCTTGAATGGTGGCTTTGCTTGTAAATATAAGGATGATCTATTTTTTGGTAGTAAGAGTTTATACAAGCTATCAATTAAGGAAAAGAAAATTACCGAGTTATCGGAGTTTCCTGGTGCCCCTAGAAATCAATCTGTTTACTGTAAGAATAATAACTATCTTTACATTTTTGGAGGGGCAAGCGACATTTGTCATATGGACGCCTACAAATACAACTTAGAAACAGATGAGTGGCATGTGCTTAATGACATCCCCGTTTCGTTTACAGGAAGTTGCAGCGAGTTATATGATGAAAATAGGCTTATTATAATGGGCGGATTTAACAAGGAAGTATACGATGAGGCGGTGAAAAACTTATCGGACATTAAGTATAAAAGGAATTATTTTAAGAAAAGAAGGGAAGATTATCGCTGGAATAAAAATTACTTTATCTACAATTTTGAAACAGAAAGCTTTTTAAGATTAGAAGAAGATAAAGAAAGTGCTACGTGTGGAGCCGGTCTTATTAAAGTCGGCAACGCCCTTTACTTAGTCGGCGGTGAGCTACAGCCAGGTGTTAGAAACCCATATATTTATAAGACGAGATTTGTTCTTGATTCGTTTAATGTAACGAATTAAGTTACCCCGAAATAATTAGTAAATAGGGTTATAACTGACTTTTAATAAAAAACCTATACTTATTTTTATTAAAAAATATACGCTTAAAATCTCGTTTAAAATCATATTCAGCGTGCCGATAACACTTTTAGGAGAACAGTACTTATGGAAATATTTATAGTAATATTTGGTGTTTTAATAGCAATTGTTATCTTTCAGATAATATCTTTAAACATCAGAATGTCTAAGTCAAGTTATACGGATCTAACGGACTACAATGTATTTAACGTGTATTTTGATAAAGGCAATTACGGTGAATTTCTAACGTTTGAGATATTAGAAAAGGCTGGGATTAGATATATACTACCAGATGTGTAGGTACTTAGCGAAAATGGTAAGATTGCCCAAATAGATTTGATAGCTGTAACGGAAAAGGGGATATTTGTTTTAGAAAGGAAAAACTACAGTGGGAATATATATGGTGATGAAAAATTTCCAAACTGGACGCAGTTTATCGGTAAGGGGAAAAAGTATAAGTTTTATAATCCGATTTGGCAAAACAACGGTCACATCAAGGCCCTTGAGAACTTTTTACCGGATACAGAGTATAATCAATATATTTCTTATATTATTTTCAGCAAAAGATGTACCTTAAAGAAGGTTGTTTATAATCCGGATACTGCTAAAGTGATGAGAAGGAATTTTCTACGAAGAAACATTAAAAGCGATATGCAAAAGTTGCCGACAGTTTTTACTCCTCAAGAAGCTCGCGGCATATATGAAAGGCTAAAAACCTGTTGTAAAGCGGACGAGGGGCTAAGAAAGGAACACCTGGAGCAAGTGAATATAGTGAAGAACGGATAGAAAACCTATCCGAAAGCAAAAAGGTAATGCAGCATTTAGCTTATGGCATTACCTTTTTGTTTTTATAGCTCTTATCCTATTTCTTTCATCAAATTTTTGTTTTTCTCATACAAACTAATAAAAATATCATAGTACTGTTTATACTTATCCGTATTTTCAGGATTTGGTGTATAGGTTTTTCCTACTTGTATAAGTTCTCTCAGACTTTCAAAATCTTTTTTGTGATTTACGCCAATCATGGACATCAATGCGTCACCATAGCTTGCTCCTATAGTAACCAAAGGTGTGGTTAAAGTAACACCTGTTACGTCGCTTAGCATTTGCATCCATACTGGATTTTTAACACCTCCTCCCGTAATCATAACACGGTTTATATGAATTCCCATTTCATGAAATATTTCAAAATGATGTTTTATACTGTAGCAAATACCCTCGAATGCAGATCTTAATATGTGGTCTCTTGTATGGTGTAGTTGCAATCCAAATATTACGCCCTTAGCATTTGGATCATTGATAGGAGTTCTTTCTCCGGCAAAGTAGGGAAGTGTAACTAGACCCTCAGAACCTATAGGGATTTGACGCATCTTTTTCATCATGACTTCGTATGTGTTTTTACCACCGTTTTTTTCTAGTTCAAAATAGTCAAAATAGAGATTATCACGTATCCATTTTGTTAAACTACCAGTTGTATTTGTGCCTGCGGAAACGTCAAAACTACCTGGTATGATAAAGCTTTCTCTCCAAATTCTATCATCATCATATAATTTATCGGTTAGTAGAATCATGTAAGCCGTAGATCCTATCTGCAGGAGCATGTCGCCCACTGTCATTACCCCGCAGCTTATTGCTTCCGCACCAGAATCGTCACCACCAGCTATTACTGGGGTTCCCTCAGCTAAGCCGGTTTGAGAAGAGGCTTCTTCCGTAACATATCCAGCTATAGTTGTCGTCGGCATTACCTTTGCAAGCTGATTTTTGTGGCAAATTCCTTCGCACATTTTTTCGTTTACTGAACCGTCATCATTATAGAGTGGTTTGAAACTAGCTAGACCTAAGAACCTGTCGATGGTGTATTCTCCTGTTAGTTTAAACGCAAGATAACTGGATGCGGTTAGGAATTTATGAGTTTTCTTGTAAACCTCAGGTTCATTATTTTTTATCCAAAGTATCTTGGGAGCCACATCCGAAGAAACTAGGGGTCTGCCAAATGTTTTTTTGATAAATTTTTCTCCCCATATTTTTGTTAGAACTTCCATTTCTTTTACAGCTCTTGCATCAATTCCGTATAAAATGGCTTTTCGAAGCGGGTTTCCGTCTTTGTCTACAGGTAGACAGTCTGAACTTAGTCCACTCATTCCTACACATTTAATATCTTCAGGCGATACACTAGAATCACTAAGTATTGCTTTTGATATAATACATACATCGTTGTACCAAACCTTATTAGCGTCATGTTCGAAATAGTTAGGTTTTGGGTTTTCTAGTTCATGGCTTATACTTTTGCTAGATATTATTTTTCCTTTTTCATCAACTAAAACACCTTTGCTTTCGTAAGTGCCGACATCTATACCCAAAAAATACTTCATCACAAACCCTTTCTTATATTTTTTACGACTTCCATAAATTCTTTAACTCTTTGACCATCAACATCATTATGAAAGTTACCGTTCTTTTTAAATGTGGTACCAACGATAGCCCCGTCTGAATAACTTAATATATCCTCTATTGTTTCTTTTTTAGCGCCTGTGTTACAAAAACAGAAGCTGTTAGGTAATTCTTTTTTTACGTTTTTGATTAGAGTAGGGTCGACGCTTGAACCGGCTGATTTTGCTGAAATACAAAATGCATCCGGATTTACTTTAAACGTCAACGATCTGGCAATTTCAGCAATATTTCTTGTGTCTAAGTTCATGTCAGATTCAGGATTTAAGAAATAAAACATTTTTAAATCATCTAAATTTAGCTGTTTTTTTCTTCTATAAGTGTTCGAAAAATCATTGTTATAAAAACCTCCATCACCGACATAGACTCCGCTGAAAGTTCCACGCACAAAATTTGCTCCTACAGCTGCTGCAAGCTCTATTGTAGCAAGACCATCAGAAATGCAATCTACTCCAAAAGGAATGGTTATTAATGGCTTTATTTCCCCTATAACATATGCCATTGAAGCTACTGTCACAAAATCAACCTTTCGTTGATATGGAAGAGAAAATTCGTTCGAAATAATAACTGCGTCAACGCCTCCCTTTATTAGAGAGGAAAGGTCTTTTTTAGCGCACTCCACGACATATTCCATTCCTTTTTCTTCATCGTATAGAGGGTCGCCAACCAGTGCTTTTAAATGAAGCATTGCTACTATTGGTTTTTTTGTTTTGAATAATTCATTAATTGACATGACTACTCCTTCATAAAAGCATATTAATAATCAAGTTTTCGGTAATATCTTCTAATATCCATAGGATGACAAAATTCTTTTTCCATATGTACGTCAATCCTATTATTTACAGCTCTAATAATTAAATGAGAGATACTACCTCTGTATTTATCGCTAATACCTTCAATTTCATAGTTTTTTGAATCGATAATTGTATAGTGTCTAGAAATTCTAGGTAAGAACTTTGCTACTCTTTCTGCGAGAGGTCTTTGTTCATCTTCCGTTACAAAAATAGTAACGGGAGTCTCCGCATCGATTGCTTCAAACGTTCCGTGGAAGAATTCAGCAGCAGTAACAGACTTGGTTCTTAGCCAAAGTTGCTCCTCCCAGTAACACATTGCGTATGAGTACGTTGCACCCCACTGGCTGCCGCTTCCAATGAAATAGTGAGGCATATCAGGACGGTTTTTATAGTATTTATATTTTTTCTTTGCAAATTTCTTTGCAAAATTATCCACGTGTTTCTCTATGTCGACAAGTCCTTCAGCCAGGTGCTTTTCCATTTGGACATTGTATTCTTCATAATCAGGGAAATCACCTAGGTTGTACATTATTTTGTTAGCTGTCATAAAGAATTTTAGTTGTTCGTTCATTGGATAGGATATAGACCAATCGCAATAATCAATTAAAGGAGAATTAGCTATATCAACGAAACCAAATATTTTAGCGCCTAATTTCTTAATTTTTTTAATGGCCTTAACCATTTCTTCAGTGCTTCCGGTAACGCTTGAAAAAATTACTACAGAATCAGAGGTCAGTTTTTTATTGCCTGTGGTTAGATATTCTGCTGCATTTTCTACATATACTGGCAATGAGGTTTTCCCCCTCATGTAAGTTTCTACTTGCATACTTGAAGCCCATGTACCACCAATTCCGAGGAAAAAGATATTATTAAAACCACTTTTATACATTTCATCAACTATTTTCTCAATCTTTGGTCTTAGAGCCAAAGTACCATTAATACTATCTATTTTTGATTTTTCATTAAACTTCAACATTATGAATCTCCTTGTTATAAAACTTTACTTTGTAACTGCATTTATCGCCGCGAGTATAATTTCTAGCAAATTCTATTACTCTTTCTGTCTTATCATAGGTTGTATAGTTGAAAAGATAGACGGCTTGATCTTTGTCGATACCTATTAGTTTTGCATCAACTTGTGAGAGTTTTGCAATCTCCATGGTTTGCCACGCTCTAACGGGTTCAATCCCATAGAATCTATATATCTCGTATAGACTAAAGACCGTTAAGTCTATGCCTTCAATTCTATCTACGAGGTTATAAGGGATATATATTTCCTCGAGTGTTATTGGTTCATTATTGGCGTAATCTAATCTTTTTATATAGCATAAAAAATCACCTTCATTAATGCTAAAAATTTTGGCGTATTTCTTATTTGCTTCTATTTTTTTTCGAAATAGTATTTTTTTCTTGGCAGAAATATTTTTCTCTTTCATCGTCTTTGAGAATCCACCAAGTATTTCCAAGTCTCTTTCTATTCTAGAGGTTACATATACACCTTTTCCCTGAACTCTTTTTAACATCCCTTCCTTTATTAGGGTATCGATAGCGGCTCTAACTGTCATTTTATTAATTCCGTATGTTTTTGCTAAAAGGTTTTCTGATGGGATAGAAGTTCCCTTAGGGTATTCTCCTGTTTCTATTCGGCTTCTTAATATGCTCCTAAGCTGTATATACATAGGGCTGTTGTAATTTGTGTCAGCCATTACCATGCTCCTTTATAACTTATTGTTTCACTTGCGTTTTTTGCCCCAAGTTCCATGCATTTGGGTATGTCATGACCTTCCAAAACACCTTTTAGATAACCAGCTATATAGCTATCTCCAGCTCCCATTGTATCTATGACATCACATTTTACTATGCCGAAAGTATAAAAGTCTTTTCCGTCATAAACCATACTACCTTTTTCTCCCAATGTTGCTATCACATGTTTTGCTCCCTTAGAATGAATCTTTTTCATATCTCGTTTTACTGTGCCCAGTTTATCGTCTGTATAATTATCAATGGCAAAGAAAAAGTAATCGGTACTGTTAGCGGCGATTATCCCAGCGGGATCAAATGGTCTTGTTGCGCCATCAAAGGCGACAATCATTCCTTTATCTTTAAAATATTTTAGATCGTTGTGGATATTACCCCAAAGACCTGTCGCTACTATATCGTGATTTAAAATAAAAGATTTTTGCTCATCGGTGAGTTTAAAATCTTCTGAAACTCCTTCGTTATAATCACCGAGAACTCTTTCTCCATCTACTAATTCTACTTGAGTTATGGCAGTGCTTCCTTTTAGTATGTTAATATGCGAAGTGTCGACTCCTTTTGAACGAACCTGTTCAATAACATGTCCACCATATTTATCATTTCCAACAACGCCTATATAGGATGAGTCGCCACCTAATCTTTTAAAATAAACTGAGACGTTTACGGAGTTGCCTCCGGCGAAAACATCTCCTGTATTTACATAATTGTCTATGCAATTATCTCCAACAGAAGCGAGTTTCATAATTCCTCCTTATTAACTCTTTTCAATTCACTAGCAAACAAAATATATTCCGATCTTGTTAGTTCCTTAAAGTATTCGAATATTTCTCCCTTGGCATTAGAAGTCACTCCTGACTGATATATAAGAGGGGAGTTGTAAGGTATTTCAAGCAATGAAGACTCGTACTCATCGCTGTAAGTAATGTTTAGTAGCTCTTCGCCGCCTGAAATCATTAGCCCATAGTTGTTTTTTAATAACTCGTAAAGTGAACCTTTAGAAAAATCGAAATTTTCAAGTCCTTCAAACATTAGGGCATTTAAATATACAGTAGAGTAGGTTACAGGAATTCCATCTAAATATCTCAGTCTTGAGATTTTATATATAGGAGTTCCTAAAGGGACTTTCATGTTTTTTACTATTTGTTTGTTTGCTTCCATTCTCTTTGCTGTTAGAACTTTATTCGTTAGTTTTTTTCCGCTTTCTAAAGCAAATTGATAAGTTCCTCTTGCATCCTGTAGATTTTTAACAAGCTTTTTTGGTGCTACAAAAGTACCTGAGCCTCTTTTAGAGTATAGGGTACCTGTTAGAGTAAGGTACCTTATAGCACTTCTTAAAGTAGTTCTATTAAAGCCCCACATTTTTTGCATGGATCGTTCAGACAAAATTTTATCATCTGCTTTCAATTCATTTGACATGATATACTCTTCAATTTTTTCGATAGCTTCACTTTGTTTTTTTTGATTATTGCTTAACAAGGACTTTCTCCTTTTATGAATGGCTATACTATGCACCTATGCCTTTATTTTTCTTTTCCCAGAAATAGTATACAGGAAGTCCCGTCACTACTGCAATAACTGCAGCGATTATTCCTTGAGTAGGTGCCCATAGGAATGTTGACCAAATTAGAGTACCTGTCATTACCATTGCTATAAGTACCATTAATATACCGGCAGGCATATGATAAGCTGGCTTGTAATGTTCTTTCTTTCTAAGTACAAGTATGGTACCGAATGTTAGGAAGTTTTTAGCAAGAGCTATCAAGGTGAAATATCCGAGCAATTCGGAAAGACCGGAAGCGAATACTAAAATTATTGCAACGGCACATTGGACTAATATGGAAAAATATGGCGTTTCATATTTTGGGTGAACTTTTGCAAATGATTTAAAGAACAAACCATCTCTTGCCATAGCGTATTCTATCCTAGGTTGAAACATTATACAACTTGACAAAGAACCGATTACCACTATTACTGCCATGATTGCCACTGCTGTTCCTGAGAAACCACCAATAACAGGGATTTTTGAAGCGAGTAGGGCTATTGGTGCGTCTGATGATGCCAGCTCATCCACTCTTAAAAGTCCACTTGCTACTAGAGTTAATCCTACATATACAAGCAGGACGATTATCGCTGTGAGTATGAGCCCTTTCGGCATATTTTTTTCTGGATTTTTAATTTCGCCGGACATATAACAAGGAGCTGCCATGCCGTCAAAGGACCATGTTGTTGCAGATATACCAGCTAGAAGAGCTACAAAACCAGTGCTGGTTGCTGATGCAAGTGGTTTTGCAGAGAAGAACAAATCACCTTTTATAAAGAATATACCTATTCCTATTATCAGAACAAAAGGTATTACTTTAAGAGCGGTTATAATTGCCTGAAATTTTCCTCCTCCTTCTACGGATCTAAGGTGTATTAACATGAAGATAATGATAAATACTACTGCGATAACTTTTAACCATATACCTGCAATCGGTATGAAAAAGGCTAAGTAGTTTGCTATAGCTAGTGCCATGATAGAAATTGAAGGTGGGTCTGTTGCCCAGAAACTAATCCACCCACATAAGAATGCTAGTGGCCTTGAACCAGCTTCTTTAAAGTAAACGTATTGGCCTCCGTTTTCAGGGAATGCACTAGCAAGTTCTGCATAACAGAAGTTAGCAGGGATTTGAACGAGACCGCCAATTAAAAAGGCTAAGATGAGTAGCATACTGCTTCCAGCAGCTCCTGCAACTTCTCCGAGTGAGGAAAAAATACCAGAACCGATTGTTGTTCCAACACCGAGTGCAATTACAGCGCTAAGTCCTAATTTACGGGTTAGGACTTTGTTTGTTGCATCATTACTTGACATATTATTCTCCTTTCATACATATAAACATTGAGATTTATAATAGAATAAATACCTACCTACGGTTATTAATGAATAGCGGGCGTATTAATGCTAGCTTTCCATAAGCGATCTAAGTTTATCGATGGCGCGTTTAGCGTAAAGTCTTGGCTCATTAATATAGCCGGTAACAAGTTCTATAGTAGCTGTTTTATCATAGCCGAAGTGCTTGATTTCACTCATTAATTCTTTTAACGGAATACTTCCATCTCCCGGAAGGATATGGCTATCGGTACCTTGTTCCCCATCAATGATGTGAAAATGTAACATTTTGTCCTGTAATTTCTCAAGATAGGCCATTATGCTTTCAAATTGAACAAATGGTGGAACTATGTCGCACATTCCATAAAGGTTATCTGAACGGATGTGTTTTAAAAGTTTTACAACGTCATTAGCGCTTGTGAAAGCGTTACTTTCATAAGGAGTAAGCGTTTCTACTATTAGATTTACTCCTACCTTTTCTGCCTCATTTGTAAGCTCTGAAATAGTTTTTATCATCCTATCCCATATTTGCTCATATGTTGCTAGATATCCCGCGTGAGAAGGCGATATAAGCATATGTTTTGCGCCCATTTGTTTAGTCATGTGAAGACAAGTTTTTAGATACTTAAGGGAATCTAGCCTTTGTTTTTCATCACCGATCATAAAATTGTAAGGGTATGCATTATGCTCGGGTGTGTAGATTAGAACGGGCATGTTATAATTGTCAATAAGCTTGTTTAGCGTTTCAATATCGCCATTTTCCAGGTCGTACGCATATGCATGTGGTCTGCCTCCCCAAAGTTCGATATAATCATAGCCAAAACGTTTTGCGTCTTCAAAACAGTGTTCAAGCGGGTTTCTTTGATAACCGGATGTGAATAAACCTATTTTCATATGAAACTCCTTTACAGTATTTATTAGATATGTAACAATATTTTTTATACCAATTTTAAAATAGCATATTGCCATTTTATTGTCAATATAAATAAAAAAACAATTATTGTTATAACTATATTTGTGTGATATTATAAACTTGATAAAGTTGGTATGTTTTTATAATAAACATATATAAAACCATGAATATGTTTATTTAATCTCAAAGTTTATTAGTGGTATGTTACCTTATAAGATGTAAAATTAGGAGTGGCGATGGAAAAAGTATTAGAGCAAGTTGCGGTAATGAGTGTACAGTTCATACAATATTCATTTGAGTACTATTTAAAAACAATGCAAGAACTAGGATTAAAACATATTGATTTTTGGGGAGGTGCTCCTCATTATGCAAGGCTGAATTATATGGATAATTCTAAATATAAGATAAGAGAAGTTCGTAAATTAATTGACTCGTACGGACTTGATGTTGTTATCTATACTCCTGAGACTCTCGCGTATCCGTTTAGCCTATCTTCGCCAGAGAAACATATTAGAGATTTTACCATCGATTACTTGACTGTCTCTATGGAAGATGCTTTAGAACTTGGCACAAATAAGCTATTTATAAATACGGGCTGCGGTTTAAGAGACTATCCTCGAGAAGAATCATG
>PDWI01005392.1_pt1 | contig 16559 bp, 11 predicted proteins | sample 1430891 | NCBI WGS metagenome assembly PDWI01 (sample SAMN01162508, study PRJNA174530) | Oral metagenome, whole genome shotgun sequencing project. | biome: Marine environment; feature: Marine mammal; material: Swab sample of the gingival sulcus; isolation source: swab sample of gingival sulcus...
TCTTTTATAGAACAAAGTAAAAAAGAATTAAAAGGGTTAGACGCAAACTTTGTTAAAAAACAAAAAAAAGTATTGGATTATCATCGTGCTATATATATGAACAATTATGAAAGGGGACATAGAAGAATTACTAAAAACAACGATTTTAAAGTATCTGATACTTTTCCTAATCCATTAGAAAATATTGATTTAGAAAACAATGAAGATTTTGATGAATTTTGGAATTATAAGGATTTAGTTGTAGGTAATTTTTACGAAAATGTTCAAAAAGAAGTTGCTCGTAGTGGTAAAGAAAACTACAAAGTTATGCTTGAAAAGATTAGAAAAATGAAAGAGGGCAGTATTCGAAATAGTTTTCTTGCTGATATGGTTTCTATGATTTCAGGTACAGATGCAAAAGGGAAAGAAATATACGACGCTATTATGGAACTTTCAACTGATGAGGTGCTGAAAAATAAATTGAAAAAATTAGTCAAAGGAAATCCATCGCCAACCTTTGAAAACTACGAAAATTACAAAGGAGGAACAACCTCTCTAAAAGATTTTAAAGGGAAATTCGTATATATTGATGTGTGGGCAACTTGGTGTGGACCTTGTAAAAAACAAATTCCTTTTATGAAAAAGTTAGAGGAAAAATATCACGGAAAAGACATTGTTTTTGTGAGTATTTCTGTTGATGATTTAAAGAAAAAAGACGCTTGGAAGAAAATGATAAAAGAAAAAGAAATGGCAGGAATACAATTATTTGCTGACAAGTCTTTTGACTCTGATTTTATTAAAAATTATGATATTAATAGTATTCCTCGCTTTATATTTCTTGATAAAAAAGGAAATATCATTGATACAAATGCACCAATACCATCTGACCCTAAATTGATTGAATTATTTAAGGAGTATGGGCTTTAAAAAATGATGATTTGTCATTGCGAGGCACGAAACAATCTCTTATAAACATAGTGATTGCTTCACTGCGTTCGCAATGACATAGCAACTAAATTTTATAAATGATAAAAAGATTTCAAAAACATATCGAACAAAAATTTCCTTTTTTAAAAAAGGAAAAAGTCCTTATTGCTATTTCAGGAGGCGTTGATAGTGTCGTACTTACGCATTTGCTTTCTAAATTGGGTTACGATATGGCGTTAGCACATTGTAATTTCAAACTCAGAGGAGCAGAAAGCGACAAAGATGAGGTGTTTGTGAAAAATTTAGGAGAACAACTCCAAATAAAGACTTTTACAACCTCTTTTGACACCGAAAAAGAAGCTACTGAACGAGGAATTTCTATCCAAATGTCGGCTCGTGAATTGCGTTACCAATGGTTTGAAGAGTTAATGAAAAAACATTCTTACGCTTTCGTACTTACCGCTCATCATAAAAATGATGTTTTGGAAACATTTTTGCTAAATGCCGTAAGAGGAACAGGGCTTTCTGGTTTGGTGGGAATACCAGAGCAAAATGGCACGATTATTCGTCCGTTATTACCTTTTTCTCGTGAGGAAATTAAGACGTTTGCCGTTGAAAATCAACTAAAATGGAGAGAAGACCAAAGCAATGCGTCTGTAAAATATAGTCGTAATAAATTGCGACATCAAGTAATTCCTATTTTGCAAGAAATCAATGTAGGATTGGACAAAACTTTTGAACGAACCATTGAGAACCTTAAAGAAACGCAGTCTATCGTAGAAGATGCAGTAGCAAGGGTCAAAAATGAGGTGTTAAAAGAAGACAATGATACAGTCGTTATTTCCATTGAAAAATTACGGCAATTCAACCATCCAAAAGCGTATTTATTTGAGTTGCTAAAATCATATTCTTTTACCGAGTGGAACGATGTTGCTCATCTTTTGGAGGCTCAAACTGGAAAACAAGTGTTGAGTAAAACGCATCGCATTTTAAAAAATCGTGATTCATTATTAATAACTCCTTTAAAATCAACGATAGAGGAGGTTTTTTATATCGAAAAAGAACAAGAGAAAATCGAAGTTCCGATACCGATGTCTTTTGAATACCAACAACTTATTTTTGATGGAAAAAACAATCAAACGCCTTTTTCAGAATGGTTGTTAGATACTGATTTTATGCTTTTTGATGCTGAAAAATTGACCTTTCCTTTGGAGTTGAGAAAATGGCGAGAGGGAGATTATTTTTATCCTATCGGAATGAAAGGCAAAAAGAAAATTAGCAAATATTTTAAAGACGAAAAGTTTTCGCAATATGAAAAGGAGCAAACGTGGCTACTTTGTTCTAGTGATGCTGTGGTTTGGGTTGTTGGGCATCGAATGGACGAACGATTTAAAGTAACCTCTCAAACGAGTGAACTGTTTAAAATAAAACTGTAAATTTTGATTTGTAGACAATTATAATTTCGAATATTTTAAAACATATTAATCATTGAAAATCAATATTTTAAAAGCTCATTGATGAGGTGTGGAAAAATATTTTTTTGTCAACTAAAATAGAGTTAGTACTTTTGTCCAAACCAACAACTCAATGAAAAAAACGAAATATATTTTTGTAACAGGTGGTGTTACTTCATCACTTGGAAAGGGAATTATTGCGGCGTCGCTTGCCAAATTATTACAAAGTAGAGGTTATTCTGTAACCATTCAAAAGTTAGACCCATACATTAACATTGATCCAGGAACGCTCAATCCTTATGAGCACGGAGAGTGTTATGTAACTGATGATGGAGCAGAAACAGACTTAGATTTAGGGCATTATGAGCGTTTTTTAAACGTTCCTACTTCACAGGCAAATAATGTAACCACAGGTCGTATTTATCAAGCTGTAATTGACAAAGAGCGTAGAGGAGAGTTTTTGGGGAAAACGGTTCAAGTTATTCCTCATATTACTGATGAGATTAAACGCCGTATTCAGTTGTTGGGGCAAACAGGAGAGTATGATATTGTCATTACCGAAATTGGAGGAACAGTTGGAGATATTGAGTCGTTACCATACATCGAGTCAGTACGTCAATTGCTTTGGGATTTAGGTGAAAAAAATGCAATTGTGATTCATTTGACATTGATTCCTTATTTGAGTGCTGCGGGAGAGTTAAAAACAAAGCCTACACAACACTCTGTTAAATCGTTGATGGAAAGCGGAATACATCCTGATATTTTAGTGTGTCGTACAGAACATCATTTGTCTGATTCTATTAAGAAGAAATTAGCATTATTCTGCAATGTTCAGCCAAATAGTGTCATTCAATCTATTGATGCAGAGACGATTTACGATGTTCCTACTTTGATGAACGAAGAGGGATTAGACACGGAAGTGTTAAAGAAATTGGATTTAAAATCAAATAAAACGTCATTAGATATGACGGCTTGGAATCAATTTTTAGGCAAGTATAAAAACCCTAAAAATACGGTTGAAATCGGTTTGATAGGTAAGTATGTAGAGTTAAAAGACGCTTACAAGTCTATTTCGGAGGCATTTATACACGCAGGGGCTAAAAACGAGGTTAGCGTGAATGTTAATTGGATTCATTCGGAGCATCTTACAGAGGAGAATGTGGACAAACATTTGGCACATTTGGACGGTATTTTGGTGGCTCCTGGTTTTGGAGAAAGAGGAATTAGCGGAAAAATAGAGGCTGTTAGATATGCACGAGAGAATAAAATTCCATTTTTAGGTATTTGTTTAGGAATGCAAATGGCTGTTATTGAGTTTGCTCGTAATGTTTTAGGTTATTCTGATGCCAATTCTATTGAGGTAACAGAGGAAACAAAATACCCTGTTATCAACCTTATGGAAGAGCAAAAAAATATAACTGACTACGGAGGAACAATGCGTTTAGGAGCTTGGGATTGTCAGTTGGAAAAAGACACAAAGATTTACGAAGTTTATCAAAAGGATTTAATTCAAGAAAGACACCGTCACCGTTATGAATTTAACAGTAAGTATCTTGCTGATTTTGAAAAAAATGGAATGAAAGCCACAGGTAAAAACCCAAAAACAGGCTTGGTAGAAGTTGTTGAAATTCCTTTACACCCTTGGTTTGTTGGAGTGCAGTATCATCCTGAGTATAAAAGTACTGTCTTAAATCCACATCCGTTATTTGTGAATTTTGTAAAGGCATCTTTAGAGTACTTTTTGAGTAAATAATATTGGTGTAATTTCCATTTGAAAATACTGTAAAAACACGCTGTCAGTTCGAGTGATTTTCTGACGATAGGAAGAAAATTGTATCGAGAACTATCATAAATTTATCGCTAGCGCGAGCATCTTGCTCATGCCGACATTACTTATTAATGTAGAGTTTTATTGTGTAGAGGTACGAGCGTGACGCTCGCACCAGCAAAAAGAAATCCAATAGAAACTAAGAATTAGCGACTAACTTTGCGTAATATCCATTGTTTTTTAATAATTCTAAATGAGAACCTTGCTCTACAATTTCTCCTTTGTCCATTACGATAATCCTATCTGCTTTTTGAATGGTCGTTAGTCGATGTGCGATGACGATAGAAGTTTGGTAGTGCGTTATTTTATCAATTGCTTTTTGGATAAGTTGTTCGGATTGGGTGTCCACAGAGGCGGTTGCCTCGTCCAAAATCAAAATACTTGGTTTACTGATGTATGCCCTTAAAAAAGCAATCAATTGTCGTTGTCCTGCCGACAACATTACGCCTCGTTCTCGTACATTGTAGTTGTAATTATCTGGTAACGACATTATAAAATCGTGTACGCCGATTTTTTTGGCGGCAGATTGTACTTCTTCTAAGGTAATGTCTGAATTTCCTAATACAATGTTGTTAAAAATCGAATCCGAAAACAAAAACACGTCTTGAAGAACGACTGCAATTTGCTTTCGCAAAGAATTTAAAGTGTAAGATTTGGTGTTGTGATGGTCGATGAAAATTGAGCCTTTGTCAATTTCATAAAAACGGCTTATTAACTTAATAATGGTTGATTTTCCAGCCCCTGTTGCTCCCACAAAAGCCCCTGTTTCGCCAGCTTTAATCTCAAATGAAATGTTTTTCAAAATAGGCTCTTCTTTTTTGTAGCCAAAACTTACTTTGTCAAAAATGACATTTCCCTTAAAATGTTTTGCCTCGATAGTTCCCTCTTTAGAAATCTGACTTTCGGTGTCTAAAACCTCAAAAACACGACTTCCGGTAACCATTCCCATTTGCAATGTGTTGAATTTATCCGCAATTTGCCGTAGCGGACGAAACAACATCTGCGTCATCATAATAAAAGCAATAATGTCCCCTGCTTGTGTCGTTCCTCCTTTTATCACATCTAAACCTCCGTACCAAACCAGCAAACCAGTTGCCACCGAAGACAAAATCTGTGCCACAGGGAAAAATACGGAATAATACCAAACCGTTTTGATGTGGGCTTTTTTGTGACGTTCGTTAATTGCTACAAACTTTTGATATTCAACGTCTTCTCTGTTAAAAATTTGAATAATTTTCATTCCTACAATTCGCTCTTGCACGAAAGAATTGAGGTTTGCCACTTGTTTTCGAACTTCTTGAAAGGTTTTTTTAATGGCTTTTTGAAAAATTCTCGTGGCATAAATGAGTAAAGGCAGTACTGTAAAGGCAATCAACGCCAATCGTACATTGACCCAAAGCATTACTAACATTACCACAAACATTTTCAGTAAATCGCTGATAATCATAAAAAGTCCTTGTCCGAAAAATTGAGCAATAGATTCTGTGTCTGAAACCAAGCGAGTCGTTAATTTTCCCACGGAAGAGGTGTCAAAATATGCCATTTTGAAATTCAAAATATGCTTTTGCAGCTGCACACGTATATCTCGGATGATATGTTGTCCTAGCCAATTGACACGATAAATGAAAATAAATTGCAAAACGACTTCAAGTAATAAAATCACGAACATTACAACGGCTCCTTGAAAAATTCCTTTTTCGTTGTGTGTTGTGAAGTAATTATTGATAATATATTGTAGCAACAACGGTTTTGAAGATGCTACTAATGACAGTAATATAGCCGATAAAATACCGACAATAAATTGCAATCGATAGTTTTTTGCAAATCGTAGCAATCGTTTAAAAACCTTAATGTCAAAAGCGTTTCCAGAACTCATAAATTAGAGATGATGTGAAATAATAGACTTATCCTATTTGATTATTTTCCGAAACAAATATACAGGATTATTTTTGATTACAATAAGTGAAAATATAGAGAGCTCTTTTCCTTCAGGGAGGAACGGCAGAGTGGGATTTTTTGTTACTTTTTCATCAATGGAAAAAGTAAGAAGATGATTTTACATTGTATATATTCCTGTGTTTTTTCCTCTTTCAATTTTAATTTTATACCTTTGTTTTTAAATATGAGTAATTTGCTTGATAACGAGTATCTGTAATACCATTTTTCGATTGAATTTTGAATTTACGAAAGAGGTGTTTTGATACGATTTTACTGCTAATTGTCAGAAAATCAATCAAAATTGAGTTTGTATTATAAGATTTTTGAGTAGAAATGGTATAAAATTTGTGGGTAGATTACTAAAAACTAAAATTATGAAAAAAATAGTATTCTTTTTTGCGGTTATTATAGGTTTTACTTCTTGTGATGGAGGAGGAAAAGCAACGAAAACATTGCCTAATTCAAATGGTCGAATTAACGAGTTATTGATTGTCATAGACGATGCTGAATGGAAAGGGGCTGTTGGAGACACAATTAGAAACATCGTTGCGACGCCTGTATTAGGTTTGCCACAACCAGAGCAAGCATTTCGTATTTCGCAAATCAATCATAAATCATTTTCATCTATGTTCAAGGCGGGAAGGGCTATTTTGGACGTAGGAATTGCTAAGAAGGATGGTATTTTATTTCAAAAAGACGCACACGCAGAACCTCAAAGAATTGTTACAGTTACAGCGACTACCAAGAAGAAATTGATTGGTTTAATCGTTAAGAATAAGAAAAAAATCGTTGATACATTCAGAAATTTAGGGATAGAAACGATTCAAAAAGGTTTTAAGAATAAATATTGGAAGTTCTCTGATATAAAGACATTCCAAGAACAAAAATACGATTTTAAAATCCCTAATACATACCGAAAAGTAGAGGATAACGGCTCATTTTTATGGTATCGACACCGTATAGATCATAATGGAAATAGTATGGAAATTATTTCCTACACAATTCCTATTACTTCCAAGGAAGACGAGGAAGGGAAAACAATTATCAAAAATAGAGATGACATTGGCGAAAAGTATCTAAGAGGAGAAACAGAAGACACTTATGCCATTACGGAAGAGGCATATACGCCACATATTTTCCCAATTAAATGGCAAGGAAAAAAGGCTTTTGAAACGAGAGGAAAATGGGCGATAAAAGGACCTTATATGGCGGCAGGGCCATTTGTAAACTATACAATTGTCGATAAAAAAAGAAACCGTTTAGTTGTTGTTGAAGGTTTCGTTTATGCTCCTGGTAAGAACAAAAGAGACTATATGTTCGAATTAGAGGCAATCGCAAAGACATTGAAAATTGTTGATTAAATGAGAGGATGAGAAATGAGGTGTTTGCCTTATTTCATAGGTGTATTTGAAACCATCTTAATAGCAACTTCAACAGGATTTTCAAAAGGTGTTACTTCTGATGTTTTTGTGGATTGAATCCATTGTTCTTCCCATTTTAGTAAGTCAAATTTTGAATTATTCCATTTTGATTGGTAATATAGTTTCCATCTTGGAACATAATAGTCTCGGATAAGTCCACTCCATGTCCTTGCGGGATATTCATTGATGTGTCCGCCCCAAGTAGTGATTAGGCGTTTAGCATTTGATTGATAGTATGCTTTTTCTTCTGGAGTATTTCCCCATTTTTCCGCATAATTTACCCAATTCTCTAATTTCCAAGTAGGATGTGAAGCCAATAGTCTATCCATTGTTATCAAGATATCCAAAGCTTTTTTTAAGAGCAATTTGTTGTTTTCTCCTGTTTCCTGAAATTCCACTAATAATTCATCAACGACATTTCCCAAATACTGAACTGTAATTTCAATCACATCTGTCTCGTAAAGGGTTTTGTGTTTTATTTCATCTTTACAATCCAAAAATAATTCCAGTCCTTGCCTAATTTCATCAGAGCGATTTACGGAACCTCTAATTTTAGAGTTTGGACGAAACTGATATGTGTTTCGTGGATGATCAGTAAAACTTCCAAAAAATGAGTTGTTAAAGTGTTGATATGCTTTTTTCATTTTGTCAGGATAGATTCCATAACGACTTTTGGCATACTTTTCAAGCCATTTTTCAAGGGGAATTTCTTTATTTGACCAACCGATATCGGAAAGTAATTCATAAATAATTTCATTGTTTTCTATCCCCTCTGGAGCAAATCCAAATCCCACTAGATTTCCTTTATTCTTATAATTTAGTGCCTCAAAAGGTATTTTACTATACAAATCTAAACGTCCATTCATGGCAGTTTTTCCTCCCATATTTGGGATAAAGGAATAAATCCACATTTTGTTAAAAAATCCAGAATACATTTTCCATGATGGTTCCGATTTCCACCATAACTTATTGTACTCATTCGCTAAATCTAATATCATCAATTTGTCATTAGGAACCTTTGATATCAAAGCATGTAAACGCTCTGGAGTCCAAAATAATTTTCCGTCCTTTTTTTGGTAAGGGAAAGTCCAACCTTGCATCACCCACACTGCATCAGGATTGGCCTTTTTTAGAGATGAATAAACGGATTCGCCATAGCGAGAAAGTTCTTCAAGAGATGTGTTATAATCTTCAGAAAGAGGTACATCCATTTCATTAAAACTATCTGCTAAATAAAATTCTTGTTTTCCGAACTCCTTTTCATACTCTTCGATATACATTTTCCCTATTTTCGAAAATAATTCACTTCCTGGTTCTAAAATATAAGCGTGGTATTCCTTACTAAATCCTCCCCAACTTAATTCTCGCAACTTTTCTTTCGGAAATATTTTTTGGATACCTAAAGGGACAAATCCAGCAAAAGCAGGGATAATAGGGTGCATGCCTAACTCATAGACACGCTTTAGAATCTTATGATTTAGAGCGATTTGTTTTGCGTAATATGTCTTTGGAATATTTCCATCCCAAGCAGTAATATTGCCCATTTTATTCCAAGGAAAGTGTGCAGGTCCAGTAAAATACTGTTCTATTTCTTTTTCAGGCAGTCCTAATTTTTGGAAAACTCTTCGTAAAATGGCTTCATGAGCTCCTGATAATAAAGGCATATTGATACCATGCATTGCCATCCAATCGATTTCTTTTTCCCAACGATTCCAATCCCAGTAAGCAGTGGTATAGCCATGTGTTACAATATTAAAATAGTAGTTGTATTTATATGGAGATGTTACATTACGACTATAATTTGGTAATTTTTTAGGAATTGAAACGTGATTCCCTGACCAACTCACAATTGAATTACAAGTATTTGAAAGATAATCATAAACTCCTTTACACAAAGCAACTTGAGAAGAGCCAGATATAAACACTTTGTTGTCTTTGACTTTTATCGAGTAATTTCGATGTAAATTAGAATCTATTTTTAAAATGAATTTATCAATATTATCTTCTCCTACAATACGAGTAATTACTTGTTTTGCAGGTAAAGTGCTGTCTTCTGTATTTTTAGTTTCCAATGATTGGCATTTGATAAAAGAAGTGCTAATAGCTAATATCAACAAAAGTGTTTTTGTAGTTTGATTCAAATACATTGTATTTTCATTTAAAATAATATTCAAATTTAAGGAAAATCGACTAATTTTTCCTATTTTATACTTTTATTATTTATGTCTGCTAAACAAAAACAACAAAACTCCCAAAGCAATGGACAAACTTGCTCTAAAAATTCCGACCATACTATAATAAATTCCAAGTCCACCTGAAACGAGTAATACTTCAGTTATCAGAAATCCTATTGTAAGGAATAATGCTCCCCATTTATTTGTTATTGTGGGAGGTAACCATTTTAAATGAGTAATAACAGCGAGGGTTAAGCAAGAAAGAACACCTATAAAGTTGAGGTGTAAATACGCCAAAATGACGAATTTATTTTCAAAAGAAAATTGGTTAAATACAGGGAAAGCGGAGAGGCTTTGTAATACGATTTTTAGTAAAAAAGAGCCTAAAAATAGAATTAAAAATAATCTAAACAATCCGTTTTTTGAATTAAAAACGGTTTTGTTTTGATAAAAAAATCGAATTAGATAAAACGTTCCTAAACATTGTAATATTACCGAAAAATAAGCAGGAATAAATAAATATTTTGCAAAACTCATTCCTAATAAAGAGAGTGTTATCGCTGGAAGTACAGAAATGGTAAAAAGTCGGTAAAACCAATGTGCATTAGGGTTGATAGTTTCGTTTTTTTCTAAGATATGAAACAATAATCCCAATCCCACGAATAAGAACCAGCCGTTGTATTGTAAATGCAAAAAACTATAAAGGCAGGAGTAAAAAAGTTCTGTTCCTTTCAAGCCCTTTGCAGTTAAAAATCCGATGATAAACGGTAAAAAATTGGATAAAACCCCTAGCCAAAGTCCCGTTCTGATGAATTTCATTGATACAAGAGATGCTAACGGTCGAGTATCTTTAAGGAAGCGATAAATAAAGATAAAATTCAACACTTGGAAGAGTGTAGAAAACAAAATAGAAAACAACCCATAGCCTTGCAAGGAAAAAGATACCAACACGCCAACAATGACGGCAATAGTTAGTTGAAATTGTAAAATATAGTGTCCTTTTTTTAATTGTTGATCGTTCAAAATCAACGTTGTAAGTAAAATAAATTGTGCGGTGTAAATCCAGCCTTGAAAGGCGGTGTGCGAGTGTGCGTGAACAAGATTTTGAAAAGCTAAAGGAAGATTTATAAAAAATAAGCCTCGTAATAATGTGCCAATAATAGCAATTATTAAAAAGAAAAAAAGGCTAATTTTTATCCACTTGCTTTTCATTTTTTTACTCGCTTAATTAAAAAAAGCATCTTTATATTCCCATAATTCAGCAATATATAGTCCTACAAAAACTATCGAAACGGTAAATTTCAAAAATGAAGAGGTTAAAAATCCTATAAAAGAGCCTATTGCTGCTTTTAAGGCTTTGTTAAAGTCTTTTGAATCATTAATGATTTCGCCGAGAAATGCTCCTGCGAAAGGTCCTATAATAATTCCAAAGGGTCCCATAAAAATCAATCCAATAATAAGTCCTATCGTACTTCCAATGGCTCCGTATTTGGTGCCACCGAATTTTTTAGTCCCAATTGCTGGGATAAAATAATCCAAAACCCATACGAATATCGCTACTCCCAAAGTGATGCCTAAAAACGTCCAATTCATTGGAACGGCTTTGGTTAAATGTAGTAATAACAACCCAAACCAGCCCGTTAAAGGTCCTGGTAAAACGGGTAAAAATGACCCTACAATTCCTAATAAAACAACAATAAATCCTGTAATTGCTAAAAATAAATCCATACTAATTTTGGTACATTTGTTCGTAATACTTTTGGTAATCGCCGCTCGTAACATTGTCCAACCATTTTTGGTTTTCCAAATACCATTTTACGGTTTTTTCAAGTCCCTCTTCAAACTGTAACGACGGCTCCCAGCCCAATTCTTTTGTCAATTTTGAGGCATCAATGGCGTAACGTAAATCGTGCCCTTGTCGGTCGGTTACGTAGGTAATCAATCCGTCTGAAGTTCCTTTTTCTCTGCCTAATAATCGGTCGGTAACTTCTATCAAGACTTTTATTAAGTCTATGTTTTTCCATTCGTTGCAGCCGCCAATATTGTATGTTTCGCCTAACTTTCCCCTGTGGAAAATAACATCAATCGCACGAGCGTGGTCTTCTACAAACAGCCAATCTCGGATATTTTCCCCTTTTCCGTAAACTGGTAAAGGTTTGTTATTTCTTATGTTGTTGATAAACAACGGTATTAGTTTTTCAGGAAACTGATGACTTCCGTAATTGTTGGAGCAATTTGAGATAATCGTAGGCAAACCGTAAGTATCATAATAGGCTCTTACAAAGTGGTCGGAAGACGCTTTTGATGCCGAATATGGCGAATGTGGGTCGTACTTGGTTTCCTCTGTAAACAACGTCGTGTCCATTTCCAAAGCCCCATAAACCTCATCTGTGGAAATGTGGTAAAATCGATGATTTTCCATATTTTTCCAGACCTCTTTGCATATTTGCAACAAGGAAAGTGTCCCCATTATATTCACTTTTGCGAACAAGAAAGGGTCTTTGATACTTCTATCCACGTGGCTTTCTGCTGCTAAATGAATGACGTCTGTGATTTGCTCTTCTTCAAAAATGGTTTTTACCTTTTCGTAATCGCAAATATCCGCTTTTATAAATTTGTAATTATATTGATTTTCAACGTCTTTAAGGTTTTCTAAATTTCCTGCATAAGTCAGTTTATCTACATTGACAATGTTGTAATTTGGATATTTATTGACAAATAATCTGACTACGTGAGAACCGATAAATCCTGCTCCTCCTGTTATTAATATGTTTTTTTTCATTTTTGGTACGCTTTGTTTTTTAGTATTTGGTACGCTTCGCTTTTGGTATTTAGTACATCTGTATTTGGTATTTGTGCTGATAATTAGAAAATACCTAATACCCAAATACCAACTACCTGCTACCAACGACTCCCAAACACCCCACAAAACTACAATTTTAGTTTCAATTATTGGAAATTTTACTGATAAAAGACACACAATCAATTTTTTTTATATCTTTGGAAAAGCAAAAATTTTATTTATCAGAGATTGTAAAGTATGGAACGCATTTCAAAATTATATTACTCTATTGCCTTGTTTGTTTTGGTTTTAACGACGGGTGTTTTAGGGTATATGTATCTTTCAAATAGTACTTTTGTGGACGCGCTCTATATGACGATTATTACGATGAGTACTGTTGGTTTTGGTGAGGTGCATCCTTTGTCTGCGGAGGGGAAATTATTTACCATATTCATTATTTTGGTTAGTATTTACATTTATGGTTATACGGCATCTGCCTTGACAGAATATTTTGCGAGAAAGAATTTTTTAAAACGGTTAAAATACAGAAGAGTGCAAAAACAGATTGAAAAACTTCGCAACCACACCGTTGTTTGTGGTTATGGGCGAAACGGACAGCAGGCAGTTAAAAAGTTGCGTGATTTTCATATGCCTTGTGTTGTCATTGAAAAGGGGCAAGAGTTTATTGACCTTTTGGAAGAGGACAACGTTTTATTTGTTGAGGGAGACGCAACAGATGACGAGATTTTAAAACAAGCAGGTGTCGAAAATGCTACTGGTTTGATTTCTGCTTTGCGCTCGGATTCGGACAATTTATATGTTGTTTTGAGTGCAAAACAGTTGAATAAAGATTTGAAAATTATCAGTCGAGCATCGGATAAAGCCTCTGGCAAAAAACTCATTATTGCTGGAGCAGATAACACCGCCGTTCCTGATAGAATTGGTGGTGAATATATGGCATCTTTGCTCGTAACGCCTGACTTAGTGGAGTTTGTGGACTGTTTGACTTTTTCGCAAGGAGAAGATGCGGCGAATTTGAGTGAAATTGCCGTAAATGACTTGCCAAAAGAATACATTAAAAAGACGATTTTAGATTTAGACTTACGAAGAAAAACAGGTTGTTCTGTGATTGGTTTTAAAACACCTGACGGTAGATATGTCGTTAATCCAGAGGCTGATACGTTATTACTTCCTAATTCTTTTTTAATTGTGTTGGGGAAACCTCATCAAGTGAAGAATTTGATAACTCTCTTCGATTAATTTAGTAGATTTTATAATTGAATGTTTATGATTACACATAATGTAGTCAACTCATTTTATCCTTTTTGTGTGCATAAAAATCAAAAATTATAATGTACATTTGTGCCAATCAATTTTAAACTTAAAAAAATGACAATTGCTATTGGAAATGACCACGCAGGTACAGCCTACAAATTTGAAATCGTAAAATTTTTAGAAGAAAAGGGGTATGAGGTGCTTAATTTCGGAACAGATACCGAGGATAGTATGGATTATCCAGATGCAATACACCCTGTTGCGGAGGCAGTAACAAGCGGAAAGGCTCAACAAGGAATTATCCTTTGTGGTAGTGGAAATGGAGCTCAAATGACAGCGAATAAACACCAAGGAATCCGATGTGCTTTGTGTTGGAATAAGGAGTTAGTTGCTTTGGCTCGTCAGCATAATGATGCTAATATTTTGAGTATTCCTGCAAGATTTGTTTCTTTACATCAAGCATTAGATTTTGTAAAAACTTTTTTAGATACTGATTTTGAGGGAGGAAGACACTCCAATAGAGTCGGTAAAATTGCTTGTAAATAATTTTTTTAAAAAAATTATTTATTTTTTTGTTTTTATAAAAAAAATAATAAATTTGCACCGCTTTAGCAGTGAACTTTCAGTTAAAGCAACATAAAAAGCCGATATAGCTCAGCTGGCTAGAGCAGCTGATTTGTAATCAGCAGGTCGTGGGTTCGAGTCCCTCTATCGGCTCTTTTTTCTTAAAAAATTTTCCCCGTTTTACAGTTTTAACTATTGCTATCATTAGATAGTATTTTTTTTGCATCATATTATGATTGGATTTGAATTAGAAATAAAAGGTCAAAAAATATCAGTAGAAAGTATTGAAGGAGGAGTTGTTACCCTCATTGCAGATATTGTAAAGGGAAAAGCTACGTTGAATTTTGGAGGAATGGAATTTAAAGAAAATGGTAAAAAAGAAGCTCTTGAGTGGCTTAAAGAAATGAACTTAGTTGATGGAGATGAATTTACAGTCAGAGTGAAAAATATTGAAAATCCATCTGAGCCAGTTGAGATAAGAGAAGTCGATTTTAGTGAAAAAAGATAAATTCGGGATAAGAAATAACCAAAAAAGGTCGGCTTTCGCCGACCTTTTTTGGTTTAATATAAGTTCTTTTACTTCAAACTTTCCAAACTTGCTTTTAGCGTTGTAATCTTAGCAATCGCATCAGCCTCTTTTTGCTTTTCGATAGCTACGACTTTTTCAGGGGCGTTATTTACAAATCGTTCATTGCTCAATTTTTTCTGAACAGACTTTAAAAAGCCTTCTGTGTAGTTCAGTTCTTCTGTTATTTTTGCAATTTCAGCCTCTACATCAATCGCTCCTGAAAGCGGGATAAAATATTCGTTTGATTTTACTCTAAAACTAATTGCTCCGTCTAATTTCTCAGTGATGTAAGAAAGTTCGTCGATATTTCCCATTTTTTTGATGACTTCATCAAATTGGTCAGATACTTTTTCAGCATTCATCACAGAAAGTGAAATGCTTTCTTTAAAGGCAATGTTTTTATCCTTTCTCACTGTTCTGATTCCTGAAATTACTTCTTTTGCAAATTCAAAATCTTTTAAAAACTGTGTGTCAAAATCCTCTTTCTTAGGATATTCAGCGACGATAAGAGCCTCGTTAGGCGTTCTTTCTGCGATTTGTTGCCAAAGTTCCTCTGTCAAGAATGGCATAAATGGGTGCAATACTTTTAAGTTGTTTTCAAAGAATTGAATTACGCTTTGATACGTTTTTGCGTCAATTGGTTGTCCGTAAGTTGGTTTTACCATTTCCAATAACCACGAAGAAAAATCGTCCCAAACCAATTTGTAAATACTCATTAACGCCTCGCTAATTCGGTAACTTTCAAATGAAGTTTCGATTTCTTCTAACACCTGTTGGAATCGTGATTGATACCATTTGATTGCATTTGCAGCAGATTTTGGTTGTTCTTTTTCTTTTGAAACTTCCCAGCCTTGCACCAATCGAAATGCGTTCCATATTTTATTGGCGAAATTACGTCCTTGTAAGCATAATTCTTCGTCAAAAAGTAAGTCATTTCCTGCCGCAGAACTCAATAAAAGTCCCACACGAACACCGTCGGCACCGTGTTTTTCCATTAATTCGATTGGGTCAGGCGAGTTTCCAAGTGATTTAGACATTTTTCGGCGTTGTTTATCACGTACAATTCCTGTGAAATAAACGTTGCTAAATGGCTTTTCATTTCTAAATTCGTATCCCGCAAAAATCATACGAGCCACCCAGAAGAAAATAATATCAGGTCCTGTTACCAAATCGTTGGTAGGGTAGTAGTAGTTGATTTCTTCGTTGTCAGGGTTTCTGATTCCGTCAAAAACTGAAATTGGCCATAACCAAGATGAGAACCAAGTGTCTAAAGCGTCTTCATCTCTCTTCAAGTCTTGAATTGTGAGTTCTGAGTTCTGAGTTTTTTCTTTGGCTAATTCTAAGGCTTTTTCAACTGTTTCAGCAACGACAAAATCATTCACACCTTCTCCGTAGAAATATGCTGGAATTTGGTGTCCCCACCACAATTGACGAGAAATATTCCAATCTCGGATGTTTTCTAACCAATGGCGATAGGTATTATTATAATGTTTTGGGAATAACTTAATGTCTTCATCTTCTAAAACGGCTTTTAAGGCAGGTTTTACCAAATCTTCCATTTTCAAAAACCATTGAGCAGAAATTTTTGGCTCAATAACGGCTTTTGTTCGTTCGGAAGTTCCTACTTTATGAAGATGTTGTTCAATTTT
>PDWI01007402.1_pt1 | contig 16558 bp, 18 predicted proteins | sample 1430891 | NCBI WGS metagenome assembly PDWI01 (sample SAMN01162508, study PRJNA174530) | Oral metagenome, whole genome shotgun sequencing project. | biome: Marine environment; feature: Marine mammal; material: Swab sample of the gingival sulcus; isolation source: swab sample of gingival sulcus...
CGCACGTGAGTTTTAAAATCAGGATACTTGGCATAGACAACAACAATCTTACGCCGCACCCTAGATGTGATAAAAACGTCAAGCATTCTACTCCCTTAAATTTCCCTTTTGCTTATACTAGTGTAGCACAATTTTACAACACCCGACAAGCCATTTTATTGCCAATTTAAAATAATTTGATTGATTTTCTTGACCGTCTCTTCACGACTAGGCAGTTTGTTATCTTCGTAATAGTGGTCAGTCCCCATGTAGTTATCCTTGACGTCAAGTATGTGCATCTCATCAACTGTAATGTGCAATTTATCGACCGCCGCCACGCTAGCCACCGGCACAGCCGCCACCAGCTTTTCGATCCTAATCGATTTTAGAAACGCCAGAGCTACGTCCAGACTAGATAGATTGTTATCAAAACCATCACTGACCAAAATCACCGTTCTGTCTTTTAATAGATCTCGATCAATCACGCCGCCATCGCCAATCAATCGGTTGATCTTTTGATTGGCCTCGCGCTTTTGCTCCTCTAGATAGCCGTGAAATTCACTAGTGTAGCCTTCGATCTGACCTTCGGTAAATTCGCTGTTGTAAGTAAACTGACCGCCCTGAGATACGGCGCCAAAATCAACCCCCTCACCCGGCACTTCGATATCTTCGCTAACTAGCATCATCAGTACGCAGTGCAGCTGAACTGCCACCTGCTCGCCAATCAAAACGCCGCCCTCACTTAGCGCCACCACCGCACAGTTCTCATAGCGGTAGTCGTCTAATAGTTTGGCGGCTAGCTTGGCGCCAGCGCTGATTCGACTCTCAAAATACATATGCTTATTGTAACATTTTGATTACAGTATAATAAGACTTATGAGCTATTATTTAGTTTCGCCGATCAAAATTGTCCGTAGCGACGCCCAGTCGTTTACTTATTCTTTTCAAGAAAATTTAGACATCGGCACAGTAGTTGTAGTACCAGTTGGTAAATCAGAAATCGTCGGCGTGGTGATAGCTAAAGTCGATCAACCAGACTTTAAAGTCAAACCAATCACTAAAATAGTAACCGAAAATCCTTTGCCCTCAGCCCTAGTTGAAACCGCCTTGTGGATGAGTAAATACTATCGCACTCACCTAGCGACCGTCTGGCAAACCGTCCTGCCACGAGGTCTAACCAAGAAGCGACGAGACGCTACATCTAGCGTAGCTACCCCAGATGTAGCGTATAATCGAACAAATAATTTGTTCACTAAACAGCAAGCTTTAGCCCTCAAAAAGATCGACCAAACCCCAGCTGGAACGGTGCTTTTACACGGCATAACTGGCTCTGGTAAAACTCTAGTTTACATCGAAGCTGCTAAAAAAGTTATCGCTAAAGGCAGCTCAGTTATAGTCCTAGTGCCCGAGATCGCCCTAACCTCTCAACTAGTCAGTGAGTTTTCAGGCCATTTTGATAATGTCTTGCTAACCCACTCTCGCCAAACCGAAGCCGAGCGCCACAAGGTCTGGCTGAGCGCCCTAAATTCCGATCAACCACAAGTCGTCATCGGACCACGATCGGCTCTATTTATGCCAGTCAAAAACCTAGGATTAATCGTCATCGATGAGTGCCACGAACCGACATTTAAACAAGAAAGTTCACCGCGCTACTCTGCTCTACGCACCGGTGCGATACTAGCCAAAAACCATCAGGCTAAATTGATACTCGGCAGCGCCACGCCAAACATCAGCGATTATTACCAAGCTGAAAAATCTGACCGGCCGATCATCACTATGAACCAACCGGCTCGCTCCGACACCGTTAAGCCATCGGTTGAATTAGTCGACATAACCAAGCGTGACAATTTCATCAAGCACCGATTTTTATCCAACCAATTGATCAGCCAGCTAGAGTCGACTTTTGCCGACAACCAACAAGCGCTAATCTTTCACAATCGTCGCGGCACCGCCCAGATCACCCTATGTCAAAATTGTGGCTGGCAGGCTGGCTGTGGGCGCTGTTTTATACCACTGACACTACACGCCGATCAACACAAACTCAGCTGTCACATCTGTAATTCACAGTCAGAAGTTCCGACCAGCTGTCCAGAATGCCAAAACGTCGACATCATCCATAAAGGCATCGGCACCAAACAGATCGAATCAGAACTTAAGAAATTATTCCCCGATAAAAACATCGTCCGCTTCGATGGCGATACCGACCCCAAACATACAGTCGATAAACGCTACGCTGAATTAAAAGACGGCTCGATCGATCTAATCATTGGCACTCAGGTGATCGCTAAAGGCCTGGACTTGCCACACCTGCGCACAGTCGGTGTGATTCAGGCTGATGCTGGGCTGAGCTTGCCAGATTTTGCCGCCGCTGAAAGGACTTTTCAGCTGCTCGCTCAGGTGATCGGCCGAGTTGGTCGCTCGCACCATCCGACCAAGGTCATAGTCCAGAGCTATCAGCCTGATCATCCAGCCATTCAAGATGGCTTGACCCAAAATTATGACGATTTTTACCAGCGCACTATCCGCCAGCGCCGCGCCACCAATTTTCCACCGTTTACTCACCTGCTCAAACTAGTTTGCTCGTATAAAACCGAAGCCGCCGCTATCAGGAACGCCAAACAATTAGCCGATAAATTAAAGCTCTCGGCCGCCAAAGACGTTCAAATCCTCGGACCAACTCCAGCTTTTTATGAACGAGTGCGCGATAGTTATCGCTGGCAACTGGTCGTCAAAAGTCCACGCCGATCTGATTTGATTGAATTATTATCGCACCTGCCGCCTAGCCATTGGCAATTCGAGCTCGACCCTAGCAGCCTACTTTGATATTTGCTATAATTATCTCTGATGACAAAAGATGATATTATCGCTTTACCAAACCCACATTTGCGCCAAAAATCTCAGCGCATCCACGTCATAACGCCTGAAGTCCAAAAACTAATCGATGACATGACGGCCGCTGCGCTAGACTGGGAGGAGTCACGTCCGCACGAGATCAGCGCTGCCCTAGCCGCCATCCAAGTCGACAAAAAACAATGCGCGGTGATCGTCCGCAGCAACTTTGATGATAAATCAGATAACGAATTTGTTGCCCTGATCAATCCAGAAATCGTCAAATACGAAGGCGAGATCATCGAAGATTTCGAAGGCTGCCTGAGCGTCAAGCAAGTCTATGGCAAAGTGCCAAGGCACAGCAAAGTTCGCGTTAAAGCCCTAGACACTGAAGGCAATGAAATCCGCTTTAAAGCCGAAGGTTTCTTGGCTCGAGTTATCCAGCATGAAATTGATCACACCAAAGGCACAGTGTTTATCGACCACATCCGCGACAAACACGATGCTTTTTATACGCTCGATGAGAAAGGCGAGTTACAACCGCTAGATTATGAACGAGACATCGCCAAAAATAGTGTTCTTTGGGACTGACGCCCCGCCAGTCAAAACTTTTGCGCTTGAACACGACATACCAGTTTGGCAGCCAGAAAAATTAAAAGATGTAGCCGAAAAAATAGTCGCCCTCCAGCCAGTAGTCGGCGTTTTGGTAGCTTATGGCAAGATCATACCGCAGAGCATCATCGATTTGTTTGATCCAGGCATCATCAACCTACATCCGTCGCTACTGCCACGCTGGCGCGGTCCATCGCCGATCGAAACCGCTATCGCTCAAATGGACCAAGAAACTGGCGTATCGATCATGCAACTGACCGCCGCCATGGACGCTGGGCCAGTTTACCAACAAACTCACCTGCCGCTCAGTGGCCGAGAAACTAAATTTGAACTATATGAGAAGTTATTTAACTCTGGCAGCGAATTATTATGCCAATTATTACCGCAAATCGTCAGCGGCCAACTACAGCCTCAACCACAAGACGACTCTCAGGCCACCTACTGTCAGCTCTTGTCTAAAGATGATTCATTAATTAACCCAGATGAACTAACCGCCGAGCAAGCCGACGCTAGAGTCAGAGCCTACTTAGGCTTTCCGCGCAGTCGAGTTCAGGTCGGCGCAGATCAATTGATCATTACCGAAACTCACGTCGCCGATCAACCAAGCTCAAAACTTGATATCAAATGCCAAGACGGCCGATGGCTAATCATCGACCGTCTGGTTGCGCCTAGTGGCAAAAATATGCCAGTAGATGCTTATTTACGTGGGCTCAAAACTTAAGCAGCCGCTGGTTGAGCAGCGTCGTCTGCGTCATCATCATCTGAAGCAGCCGCGGCAGCATCGTCCTGCTGCTGAGCAACGATACCACTGAGGATAGCTTGGCGATTGGCAACAATCTCTTTCTTGAGCTCGGCCATAACAGCGTTAACAACATCACGATAATCAGGACGATTCACCGCTAGCCACTTGGTAGCGGCATACTCGCCCTTTAGGCGTGGATCATCAGGCGAAACACCAGTTACCTGAACTAGGCGCTGGAACATTGGCTCTTCAGTATAATTTGGCGCGTGCTTGTTGATGAAATTGTCAATTGTTTCGACGTCTTTTTCAACGATCCTAGCGAACTCCTCAAGAAGCTCTTCGCTCATCCCCTGACTCAAACGTTCGCCGACTCGAGACTCTAATTCGGAATAGATATGATCAAAAAACGGCTTACGCTGAGATTGCGGCATCTCCTCCAGCCCTAAGTCTTTGAAAAAGTCATCATTCATTTGAAACATATCGCCTCCTTTATAACCCTAATGGTAATTTACCTATAATAAAAGTATAGCAGCAACTAGTGATAATTGCTACTATACTTGGTTAGGCTATGGATAAATTATTGATTAGCCCAGAAATCTGGATTTTTCTTGGCATCTCTTGCGTCTTGATCGTTCCTAGCATCCATTAATTCTTCAGCAGACTCTGGGCTAAGTCCTGGATCATCCGCTGACCAATCGGGCTCATACTCCCTATCATCTGGCTTTGGTTCAACGTTAAGCTCTTCAACTCCACATTCTTCAGGGTCAAGGTCATGATTAAATGTTGGAATGTGATCATGATTAGTCATTTTTAATATTCTCCTTTTTGTTTTTGGTTGACTATTACATTATCATTTATAGCAAGCTTTGCTCATTTTGTCAAGCATAAGCTTATAAATTTTGGCTATCTTCGGCTATTTCACCCAGCAATATATCAACTTCATCGCTGATGATGTCCTGTAGGTCTTCAACATTGTCTACTAGCCACTTTTGCACTAGCTCGTCATCATTCTCTGACTGTAATTTAGCCAGCTGATGAGCCTGCTCAGGCGTGATAACGTCTAATACCTCATCAACTACCCTCTTTTGCAGAGTGTCTTCAGCATGATCAGATAGCGATTTAGCATCTTCATCCGATAGGTCTAAGCCCAGTGACGCTAGGTATTGTTTGCTTAGTAATGTCATGTTTGTTTCTCCTTTTATTTTTTAATCAAATTCTGATTTATTATAATACACTTTTTACCATAGCATCTTGCTGACGCTGAAGCTCCATGTAGTGATCTTTAGCTGCACGCTGCTTATCACTGGATTCTCTTAGCTCGGCCTTTCGCTTCGCTAGATCCTCTTCCAAAGAAGCTATAAGGTCTGGGGCCTTGTCCAAATTATTTTCTAGGGTCTTTATGGTGTTACCTATCTGATGTTGACGCTTTTTAGCATCCAAGAGCTGCCTGTGTAGATCAAAAAATTCTTGATTAGCATGAGCACCACTCTCATCCTCTATAATAGATGGCATGTCAACCATTTCTGCTTCTAACTCACTAGCTCGTTGCTTCATTTGGTCTAGTTCAATGTGCTTATCAACAATACTCCGCTCTAGTCTCTCAGTCTTTTTATGAGCATGTTCAATTGCTCTTTGTGTACGAGCCACTTCGCTGCTTATCGATGCAGACTCCCAATTAGCTGAATGTACAGCCTCGTTCGCCTTGATCACCTGACCAGCTACACGACCAAGTGACCTGATACCGTCTTTAGTATCCTTATCAGCACCTTCGCCAGTATATTTCTCAATTATAGCCCTGACCTCAGCTCGAGTTGCACCCGCCTCTGCAAACCTCTTTCGCAATTGTTTACGAGCCAAAGCTAGTTCACGTCTCTCTATGGCCTTAGCTATCGCTTCTTTGCGACTATCTTCTCGCTCTTTGCTAGATTTTTGAGACTCGCTTCTCTTTTGTTCTGCTACTTGATTGGCAGACTCAGCCTTTTCTGAGCGACTTTCAAATTTCTCCCTGGCTGCATCTATGCTAGGCTGGATATCTTGACGAGCGATCTCTTCATTTTGCTGACGCACCATATCTAGATGTTTTTGTTTGGCATCGCGCTTAGCGTCCAATCGCTCCTGTCTAATGTCTCGCAGTACTTCATCCTCAGTCTGATCGATAATTTCTTGCTTTCGCTGATATTTATCGGCTAGGGCTTGAGATTTTCTCTCGTGCCTTTTAGCTATCCTATCATGCCTTCTCTCTAGCCTTCTCTCTTTCCTGGTCAGAGCTTTCTCTGCCCTGTCTGCGAAAAATTGCTTAACAGACGCCCTGCTGCTTGGTATGAACTCAGATGCCCCGTCCCTAAGAGAAGCAAAATAATTAGAAATACCCCTGACTTTATCAGCAATTTGAGTCCTCACAAAGCCCGATTGAGTCAATACATCACGAGCAGCCTCTAAATCGGCCGGGTCGGCTTCGTTTGATTCATTTGAGCTAGACTCAACGTCATGTGAGTCCTCTAGGGGCTCATCCTCAACATCAATCTGAGGCGCATCTAGATAAGCATCGACCGATGAATCAGCTGATGGATCGATGGTCTCGTTAGTTGTTGGGGTTGGGGTTTTCTCGCTCATAATGGTTGTAATCTTCTTCTTTTATTTGCTAATACATATATACTAGCAGATTTCGTGCATATAGTCAATACCTTTTACGCTTATTGGGCTATTTTAGCTGATTTTTACTCAAAAATTTAGCGCTCTTGCCAATCATCCTTAAACACTCTAGCCTCGCACATTCTAAATCGCCCCGTCAGATGATCCTGATTGCAAACAACCTTCTCTAGTCGCAGCCTATACTCTCCAAATGCCCGAAGTACATCAAGGTGAAAGTCTAGTTTGGCGATTAGCTCAGGGTCATATTCTTGCCGAGATGAGTCACTGCCCAATTTCGACTCCTCAATTGCATCGGCGAAATCACACCTTATAGATTCAAGCTTTTGACTAGCCCCATCAAGGACCCCTCGCTTGTAACTATTCTCTTGATCGACACTCCTCGCCATACGCTCGCCCACTGGGCAGCCTGGACATATTTGATGACATACTTCTTTCATAAAAATTATTATGGCGCAGCCTAAATAAAGAAGCAAGCACTAGCTAATAGCCAGTGCTTGCTGCGTGCTGATTGATGTATATTACTTTAGTTGGCGTTTTTTGACTTCTCTAGTAAATAGCTCTAGCTTGTCGCCCTCTTTGAGGTGGAGTTTTTGGCTAGTTTTTAGCGATACACCGCACATGTCGCCTTCGAATACCTCTTTGGCTTCGACTTGCTGGCGCTGAACGCTGGTGATCTCAACTTCGGCGATCTGGTCTTTGTCGCGCATCACTCTAGCCATGACGTCTTTGACGACTTTGCCGCTAGTGACTTCACCACCAGCGATGATCTCTTCGCGCATAGTCCTAAACACGCCCTTGATGGTCAATTTACCAACTTCGGTTTCGACTACTTCTGGAGCTAATAGTGCTTCCATCGAGGCTTTGGCATCGTCTAGTAGTTCGTAGATGACTTGGTAAATACGTACTTCAACTTTTTCACGAGCTGCCAAACGCTTAACGGCTGGCGGCAGCTCAACATTAAATCCATAAATCACGGTGTTTTCACCAACTGCCAGGTTGATGTCATTTTCAGATATATTGCCAACTCCGTGACCAATAACATGCAAGTCAACTTCGCCATTAGTATCGATAAGTTTTAGGCTATCAATAACTGATGTTAGCGAACCTTGAACGTCGGCTTTGACTAGAACGTTAAATTCTTCGGCGTCATGCTTTTGACTCATCATCTTTAGGATGTCAGCACCAGTCACGTTGGTCGAAGCGGCCAACTTTTCCTGCTCTAAGCGGTTTTTATTGGCAGTTTGACGAGCTTCTTTTTCTGATTTGGCAATCTCAAAATTATCACCAAACTTTGGCAGTTGCTTAAATCCAGTGACGTTAACTGGCGTGCTTGGGCCAGCTTGCTCAACGTTCTGAGACCTAAAGTCCTGCAAAGTTCGAACTCGGCCATAAACCGATCCAGCTACCAGATAATCACCTGGTTTTAGCCGACCATGCTCTACCAACAAGCCAACCACCGCACCGCGGCCAGTTTCCATGTGAGCTTCGATGACCAAACCTTCAGCTGGCGTGTCTTCGTCGGCTTTTAGGTCTTCCATATCAGCCACCAGTAGGACCATGTCGAGTAGTTTGTCGATATTCTGGCCAGTTTTAGCACTGATTTCAACCATAACTGTGTCGCCGCCCCATTCTTCTGGATTTAATCCGTGTTCGCTGGCTAATTGAGTCTTAACTAGTTGTGGATTGGCGGTGTCTTTATCAATTTTGTTAATAGCCACTACGATCTTGGCGTTGGCGCTTCTAGCAAACCTGATAGCCTCAATTGTCTGTGGTTTAACGCCATCATCAGCCGCTACTACGATGACAACTACATCGGTCAAAACCGCACCGTGTTGACGCAAAGCCGCGAAGGCTTCGTGACCTGGCGTATCAAGTAGTGTGATCATCCGGCCTTTCCGTTCCGCCTGATAAGCACTGATGTGCTGGGTGATGCCACCAGCCTCATCATCAACTGTCTTTTTGTCTAAAATCGCATCTAGCAAGCTAGTCTTACCGTGATCAACGTGCCCCATCACGGCTACAATTGGCGGACGAGTTACGGCTTTGTCAGATAGCTTATGGGTGCGTCGACCGATCTCAGTCGATGCTTGCTTTTTCTCTAATTTAACTTCTAGGCCCAGCTCCTCAACGATAATCGAGGCGGTCTCAAAATCTAGCCGCTGATTAATCGTGGCTGCGATGCCATTTTTAAACAACTCACCTATAAGCGTGGTAACTGGCAGCCCGAGGGTTTGAGCAAGTTCACCAACAGTTACAGATTCAGCAATCTTAACGATTTTTTCTGTCATTGGTTGCTCCTTTCACCTCCTCGGGTGAAATACCACGCCCAAGGGGATTTGTTATTGTTTCATATTACTTGTTCTTGTTATCGCTAAGCGATAGGGATATTTTACGATTTTCTTTGTCGATCTCTAGCACGACGAATTCTTTGCGCTCATTTAGCGTAAAGACCTTTTCAGGATCAGTGCCGTCACCGCCTAGTTCAGAAACGTGGACCAAAGCCTCAACTGCTGGGCTGAGCTGTACGAAAGCACCAAATGGTGTGATGCGTGTAACTGTTCCCTCGACTGTGTTGCCAGGCTTGAATTGCTCAACTTCATCCAACCATGGATCTTGCTTTAGCTGCTTCATGCTTAGTGACAAGCGCTCTTTGTCGATAGCGATGATCTTAGCTTCGATAGTGTCGCCAACCTTTACATAATCGCTTGGGTTGTTGACTCGTTCCCAGCTGATCTCAGAAATGTGGATCAAGCCTTCGATGCCTTCAACGTTAACGAATACACCAAAATCAACTACGCCAGTAACTACACCGCTGACCTTGTCGCCAACCGCTAGTTTCTCAAATCGAGCCGCTAGGCCTTCTTTGACAGCTTCTTTTTCAGAAAAGATCAATTTATTAGCTTTACGATCAGCATCTAGGATGCGAACCTGTAGTTCTTTGCTAGTTAGAGCGTTCAATCGTTGCAAGATCTCGTCTTTGTCGCTTGAACCAACTCGTGGGTAATGTTCAGCTGAAAGCTGTGAAACTGGCAAGAAACCACGCACACCTTCGTATTCAACCAACAAACCACCGCGGTTAGCGTCGTATGGTGTTACGGTGATAATTTCACCTGATTCTACCTTCTCAGCGATCTCATCCCAACCGCGATCCTTAGCTGCCTTGCGTAGGCTGAGCAAAGAATAGCCGTTGTCTAGTTCAGTATCAACTACGCTGGCGCTAACTTCGTCGCCAACATTGTAATTCTTAGAAAAACCAACTTCACGTCGTGGCACTAAACCAACGCCGAGCGGTCCTAGATCGATCAAAACTTCATGCTTCTTAATCGACAAGACTGTGCCATGCACAACCTCACCAGCAGTTAACTGTTTAATATTATTGTCTGCTTGCGCCAGCAGATCATCCATTGTAATTTTGGCATTTGCCATAAGTCCTTAGAGACTCCTTTATTAAAGTTATTATTACTCGCATAAGACACATCAAAAATAGACGCGTCTCATAAGACTACTGTGATTGTACCACGATAGAGGTAGATAAGTCAAAATTAAGCTAAACGAGTCGAACGAGCGTAAGCTACGGCTGCAACAGTTACTGCACCTAGAGCCAGTGAGGCTAGCAAAGTGTCGGCTGAACCAGTCTTTGGTAGTTCTGTTTCGGTAGTTTCAACCACTTGTTGGCTACTAGAGTCAGTTGATTCGCTAGTATCGCTGCCAGAATTGGTGGCTACTTGATCTTTATCACTAGATTTTTGATCTTTATCGTCTTTTTTATCTTTAGATTTTTGTTCGGTCGATAGCTCAGAGCTATTGTTATCTATCTCGAAATCTGTTTGATTCTCACTAACTGATTCTTCGCTAATTGGCGCAGTCGTCTGGCTAGACGAATACTGCCTCAACAGATATAAAACACCCAGAGTTAGCAGCACTAGAATGATGCCGACCACTACAAAGCTTTTGACAAATCCACCCTGTCGATTGTTATAATTCATATTTTATCCGCGCTCCTTTTATATAGTTATATCATATTCAGTCGACAAGAGTAAAGTATGCTATGATAATTATATGATTATAGCGGTTGATACTGGAGGCACAAAAACCTTAATTGGAAAGTTTTCCAAAGATGGTGAGAAGTTGGCTTCAGTTAAATTACCAACTCCGAAAAGCGTTGACGAATACGTCCAAACTATCACCAATCGAGTCAAGGATATCAGCGATGGCCAAGACATTGAGGTTTTATCAATGGCATTGCCTGGCGTGGTCAAAAACGGCGTGGCGGTTTGGTGCCACAACTTGGGCTGGCGCAACGTAGCAATTCGCGATAGGTTTCAGCAATTTTTCCCAAAAAGTTTGATTATTATCGACAATGACGCCAATTTAGCTGGCCTAGCTAGCATGCGACGCCTAGAATCAATACCGCGCCGCGGTTTATACATCACTATCGGCACCGGCGTTGGCACGGCGATAGTTTTAGATGGCAAACTGCACGGCGCTCTGAATGATTGCGAGGGCGGACACATGCTACTCGAATATAAGGGCGATCTTATCACCTGGGAAAACTTGTCTTCTGGACGAGTGATTAACCGTTTGTATGGTGATTTATCAGATGATACACCGCCTGAAGTTTGGCCAGAGATCGCCGGTAGGATCAATCTCGGACTGAGAAACATCGTGGCTATGATCCAACCAGAAGTGATAGTGATTGGCGGCATGGTCAGCGAATATGTCGATAAATTTGACGACGTCTTGAGCGGACTTTTGGCTGAATCTTTGCCATCATCAATCACCGTACCGCGCATCGTCGCTGCTCCCTACCCCAGAGAAACTGTAATTTATGGCTGTTATGACAATGCGATCGCCCACATCATGGCTTGAGAAGATAAAGTCGGCTTTTCCTGAACTTGAATTCGCAGCTGGCGATAATTTTGCTTGGCTGCCGAAGCAAAAAACCGTAGTTCATCCAGCCAATTTAGATTCTAATGACGATAAGGCTCAGCTACTGCACGAAATATCTCACGGACTGTTAGATCATCAAGATTATAGTCGAGATATTGGCCTGATCGACATGGAGCGTCAAGCTTGGGAGTATGCGGTCGATAATTTAGCCCCTAAATTCGAGGTTAATCTCAGCATGGATGACGATATAGTCCAAGATTCGCTCGATACTTATCGTCAGTGGCTGTATAAGCGCAGCCTATGTCCAGACTGTCAGGCGGTTGGATTGGAGCAAAAGCCTCAAAATTATCGCTGCTTGAATTGCTCTGCTAACTGGCGAGTTAATGACGCCAGAACCTGTCAATTAAAACGCTACAAAAAACCCCGCTAAACTCAGCGGGGCTTTCGCTAACTAGTGTTAATTTACTGACTCTTGTCAGCGGCAGCTTTGCGTCGACGTGAGATACGTCCACCTTTAGCACCAGCAATCTTGGCTAGCGCTGGGTTAGCGGCAAAACCACCAGTTCGACCGTTTTGACCACCTTTAGCACCGATTTTGGCGTAAAACTGTGGGTCACGAGCTAGGTTCTTTGCTGCAGCTTTCTTGCCGCCTGCTTTTGTTCCTGCCATCTTATTATTCCTCCCCGCCGACTACGGCGAAATTAAAAAGAGCTCCGCGACCCCTGATGAAGTCATCGAAACCCTCTCTCTTATATCACACACGATATGTGCTATGTGTTCATATTATCATACTGCTAGTACTTTGTCAATAGTGTTAGTGCTAATTTAATAAAATCTATGTATTTTTCTGTCAAGCGAACAAATTCTGAGTCCCCTGGCTTTTGGGCTGGAAGTCGTTTTGTTTTGAAACCCAAAAACCATTCCTCGGCTATAACCTTTCACGCCTGTTAAAATTCTAGTTAACTAGACTTTAACAGGGTTGCAGTCGCTTTAATATAGCCTTAGGAAGATTTTTGGATTCAAAACCCGTAAGTCTATCGCTTTTAGCTTAACTTTTAGCCTAAACACCAAAACCTTTCGACATTGTCCTTAAAGCGACTCACGTCCCTAGAATCTGTAGGATTCGAGGCGCGTAGGGTGGACATGGAGGAAGTGTTTTGGTGGTTTAGGCTGCCAAGGCGTTAGATCTGGTGGATACGGAGGGAATGTTGTGGTAGTCAGCGGCAGAACAGATCTTAAGCATGGGTTATAGCCGAGGAATGGTTTTTGGTTCAGAACTTAAAGGTCCTGGGAGGCAAAACGAAAAAAATACCAGGAAGAATTATCGGCGCCAGAACTTCTATCGAATCGACAACAACTGAGCGGCTGGGCCGGCTGCGGCGGTGTTGTTGATGAATTGCCCCTTAGTCCAGTACTGAACGCCGGTTATCGGATCATGAACATAAAAGCCCAGAGGAGCGTGTGGTTCACCCTTCACGCCAACAATCAAACGCACATGCATCGGTATTGGCCCACGAATCGTCCTACCATCAGGCGTATTCCAGCTATCAATTTTAGCTCTACTACCCCATATGCCCCAAGCAATCACTGGGTTGCCTCTGTGTATCTCTCTAGCTACAAAATTAGCATTAGCACCGTAAGCTATCGATGTACTACGGCCATAAGAACCAGCCGCTCGGCTGACTGGCCCAGCATAAACTCCCCAGCCAGTACCCTTGCCTTGACTACCTCTGACATCACCAACAAATTGCTGGTTTGGATCATCCCATTCGTTGTTTTCTTTGTCACGTGGGCGCGGATGATAACCAAATTTTTGTAGAATATTCCAATCACTATCCTTTATACCCCGATAAGCTAGAGCCATACGCAGCGACGATGCTTCGCAACTCTGAGGAAAGACCTGACGATAATATGGAACCTTCAGCTTAACTACTCGCGCTTCAGTCGTGAACTTATAACTAAATCGTTGATTCATAGCCAAACCAAACACTGGTTTGACCCCAGCATCAACTCTAACATTGGTGGTTTGCTGGAAGCCCAAACCAGATATATGTGCGATCATAGTCCTGCCCTGCCAAGAAAAACCTTTCAGCTTGCCATTTGATATATGAAATCGTTTTTGCGCGCTGGCGTGATCGACTAGCTGATTGAAAGTTATCCTAACCTGATTGGTGCCGCGCTTAACCGACCGACCAGTTGGCGTCATGCCGACTACCCGAATATGGCCGTTGGTATTAAAACTATATAATTTCTGCTTATCGAGTATTCCGCCCTGTTTTGTCCTCAAGCCTTTTGGCAGATAATACTTGTACTCCTTTGCTGGCTCGAGTTTCTTAGGCGTAAACACATACTCTTTATCATTTTGCCACTTACCAGATCCTGGCAATGAAAACTTAATCTTCGGTGATTTTTGACGATCAATTGATTGGCCGAAAACGATTTTTAGCTGATCGCTCGGCGATATACCGTAAACCGGTATAGAATGTTTCAGGCTCGGCATCTTGGCGGTCGTAACAGTAGTTTTTTCCAACACTTTGCCCTGAACTTTATCTTTGATAATGAACGTGTATTTAGTGCCTGATTTTAAATAGCCTTTATACTTCCAGGTGAAATTAATATCATCGTAGCTGATGCGCTCTAACTTGAGCTTTGGATCAGATATTAGCTGGATATCCCTTAGATCACCAGCTCTTGAGTTCAGGCTGGCTGATAATTTCTGATCCATGGCAATAGTCTTTTGCCCGCCGAACAATTTGCCAACTAACTCTGGGGCTTTCTCAGTCCTAAAGGTGATCTGATTTGACTCGGCCGAACCAAAGAGCACCCTCTTTGCATTAGTGATCTTAATTTTGTACTCGGTATCGGCTAAAAATGGCTTATTGGGTTTAAATTCAACCCGTTTTATGCCAAATAGATGCTTATGGGTTTGCAGCGAACCCTCAATATGCGGCTCGGTCTCAATCGAAACATCAGCCAGATGCTGAGATAATTTTAAAACAATCGGACGATCAACTTTTTGTAAGTCGTCATTAGATATCATCTCAACTGTTAATTTGCCCTGGGTATTGATGGCAAATACGCCAATCAAAAAGCCGATAACCACCGCTGGCAAAATCCAAAGCAAATGCCACTTATGGACATAATACATGATAGTTTTTTTAGGTTCTGGCGACATATTATTTATTTTTTAAAATTTGCTTATGGATAATTGTATCACATATAAATCCTAAAGTGAACAATATAATAAGGCTATCTTAGCGATTATTTTCGGTAGTGACCCCGTTGTCAGTTTTGCTGTCATTCTTAACAGCAATCGGCCCAACGTTGACCAGTTTGTTGTCTGATTCACGATAAATTATAGCCTTACCAGACTCTGAGAATATCAAATATTTGTCACCGTCTTTGGCGTCCTTAAAGAATGGATCTTTAGCCAGATCGGTATCAGCTTTATAGGTTCCAACCAAGACCCTCTCTTCTTTAGGTATAATTATTAACTTTTCTATCTTTGCTCTCAACTCATTAACCTGCTTCACCTTTTCAGACTGAGAATTATTAGCTTGATCTTTTAGGTAGTTTGCCTGCCAGGCAAAAAATGCCGTTGAGGATAACAGACCCAAGATAATTGCCGTCAGTATTATGTTTGATCTCTTGCTCTTTTTAACTATTTTCTGCTGACTTCTTCTAGCCACGATACTCCTCCTATTATTATATCTACTAAGTCATCCTTATGACTACTTTGTCGGCGTTAACTAATCTATTTTCCGACGGACGATAGATAACCGACCACTCCCTGGCTGGGTAAATCAGTACATAGTCGCCCTCTTTGGCGTCTTTTATGAAATCATCCTTGTTCTCGTCCGCCACCGACTCCTTGTTCAGCTGGACTATCATCGGCACTTCATCTTCGGGCAAGAGGATAATTTTAGAGACCCGGCTGACGACATCCTCGCTTTTGGTTTGAGAAGTATCCTGACTAGCCGTATCAGCGCTCTTGATCTGCATAATTTGATATTGCTGATAGGCGACCGCTGCCAGCAATACACAAATCGCAAAAACGCCCGCAACAACAAAGCCGCTCCGCTTCAGCCCAAACATTACTTGACTCTGATTATCTGCAGCATATTATTTCCAGTGCCGATATGCAGCGTAAATGTACCGCCTGGAGGAAGCTTGCTAGCTCTAATGGCGATCTGCTGGCCAGCGTTTAGCTTAACCTTCCTAGACTGAAAAGCCGAGTCATATACGTCTGATGTGTTAAAACCGTGAGGAATGCCGCTTAAAACATTATGGATTATACGATTATTAGTCACGTCCCATATCGCTACCCTAAAGCCGTGCCAACCGTTTGGGGGGTTCGCTGGCATTTTGACAGTTATGCTAGCATTGACCTCATAAATACCGTCTTCTGGCGCCGTAAACACGCCGGTACTAGCATTATAATGATTGCCCACATTGGTAGACTGAACATTGAACGTTAGGTTGTTATTCAAGACCGTTGTCAATGTGTAGCCAGTAGTCTTACTAACATCAACCAGTATTTCTGGGTAATCCGATATACAATCCTTCCAGACGTTTTCGAAACAGCGGAATTTGTTCCTGTATGTGTTATAGTACATCGATCCTCTTATGCCAGAAGGGTCATTATACTGAGAGTAAGAGTCTATGATAAGCGGAACATAGACATTATCAGCGGTAGTTCGACCGATATGAACACGTCGGTCAGTCGTATTAACATTGATCATATTTTGCGAACTGCTATTCCTGACCTGGAAAGAATTGTATGAATTGGTAGGATCGCTAAGTATAAACTCTCCACCAGCTCCGAACCAACCCGCTATTTGATTGTTGGTTTTA
>PDWI01006721.1_pt1 | contig 16556 bp, 22 predicted proteins | sample 1430891 | NCBI WGS metagenome assembly PDWI01 (sample SAMN01162508, study PRJNA174530) | Oral metagenome, whole genome shotgun sequencing project. | biome: Marine environment; feature: Marine mammal; material: Swab sample of the gingival sulcus; isolation source: swab sample of gingival sulcus...
TCCTTGCCTTCATATTTAATAATATCAATACCTTTAAAATATTCTTTATTTCCTATTATTTTCATGTGTTTTTAGTTTTTAATAGTTGAACTCGTTTAATCTTTTTCGATTTGCTAAGAAATGTTTTCTCCGACAGACCAATAATAATCACTTTGGGTAATTGAAGAAGCAATTACTAAAAAGCATAATGTTGTGAGTAATGTTGTTTTCATATGGCATATTTATTGGTTTCAAAAATAGTTAAAACTATGGACTTTGAGTCCATTTTCCTTTCAGATTCTAAAAAGGTTGCTTTTTTATTATACGTAACGTTCAAATAATCATAGTATTTCAAGGATGACAGTTTATATAGTTTTATGTACAAAGTAGTAGGTACGATGTTTTGGTTGGAGATATTCAGTTGAGATATTGTACATTGTTACGCCAAATATTTTGAATTAGAAGATGTTGAAATATTGAAAGGAGTTGTATCTAAAAATCATGTTCATATGCATGTTGAATATAGTCCATCCTTGAGTATTAGTGGTTTTGTAAAGAAATTAAAAGGTAGAAGTTCAAGGAAATTACAACAAGAATTTCCAAATTTTAGGCATCGATATTGGGGTAGGCACTTTTGGGCAATTGGATATGGATGTTTATTTTCTTTATGATTATAAGACTTTAAACTTTTGCGACCATTGGGAGTAAATAAGGTTCTGCCATAGACACACATTTTGAATTTCTAACCCAAAAGCTGAAATTTTAATTAAATGGATATGGCTCTAAAACCACAAAAACTTGATAATCTTACAATTACCAAGTTTTTGTTACTATTTGATTTGTTAAAAAGTCGGGGTGGCAGGAAGCCACAATTCCAAACTATATTTTTAATAATCAAAAAGTTATGTTTTTTATTTATAACAAGGTAACCGAATAGGTAACTTTTTGAATAAGAACTTTTAGTGTTATTTGCCTTTATTTAAGGTGGGGCAAATATATAATGTTAATTCTTATTGAGCAATAAAAATTTATTTTTTTATTGAAGGAAGACAGAACTTTGGTGTTATCTTTTTTAAACATTTAGGCTTTTTATACATTTTCTTTTTTTTAACTTGAATAGCAAAACCTTTTTCTTTTTCAGAGAAGTATTCATAGAAGAAATCTTCTGTTATTCCTGAATACTCTTTTGTCAAGCTCCAAAGAGTATCAATATCATCATTAAAAATTTTACCGATTTCAAATTCTCCAATAACTTTTTGTACAGGTGATGAGGCATAGACTATAATTGATTTTACATCACTATTTTTAAAAATAGATTTTCTGAATTCAAATTTTTTGGTACCTTCAAAAATCTTAAATGCAAATTCTGGTTTTATTGATAATACTACTTTCATAAATATTATTTCTTTCGGTAAGCAAATCTAACTAAATTATTAAATTGTTCATTATTTATTTCAATGAATCCCCTAGGCATATTCATAATATCTGGGATTACCCCGATTTTGTTCAAATCATTAAGTGTAGGTTTTGGTGTAGGTAATGAATGTGCAAATAAAAACTTAACAACAAAAGGACGTAAATTCGAAAATCTATTCCACCAATCTTTCTCTAACTCTGATTTAGTTATCATAGTTCTGCGTTTACAAACATTATAAAAATCATCAAATGATTTGAATTGTGTGATTACGTCTTCAACAATGCAAATAGAAGTAACCGTACTTGAATATCTTTTTGGTGTTGTTTCTCCTACTCTATAAATAATTATTACATCCCCCTTTTTTAGATGGCGGTCTTTAGAATGAGATATGTAAACTTTACCAATCCTATTTCTATGAGGTTCATTATCAGCATATTTGCTTTCATCTTCTTTTGTGTTTATACTGTCGGGAAAAAGTTCTGTATGATATTGAGCTTCTATTTTTATAATGTACTTTTTAGTTTCTCTTGATAAAAATGGAAAAGTCATTTTTGGGTTTTCAATATTTATAGGTAAGTCTTTTCCAAAACTTCTAACTAATACAATTTCATCACCATTTTTAGTTGATTTTATACCGTGTTTGACAAATCCCCACAATTTCAACATATCAATTAATTGTACTTGTTCTTGTCTTTTGTCAAAAATAGTAACATAAATTTCTTCTACTTTGTATTGGTTGGCATTATCAAAAACAATTTTCAAAAAACGTTCGCCTATTTTGTAACCATTACTAACTACTTTTAAAGTACCTATTTTCAATCTCTTTTTAACATCAAACACGGGGCTTATTTCAGAATAAGATTCACTATTAGGCTCTTCAACTTTAATATAAAGGAAAGCTGTTAAATTTCCGTCGTTATAACATACATAACAAATTTCATCAGATTTTTTTATAAACCACTTGTCAAACTCTTGATAATCATTTCTAAAGCTATCGAAAAAGGAATCTTGTAAATCTACTTGGGCAAAATCTACTTTTCTAACTGCTAAAACTTTATAATTGACAAGTTCTGGGTTTTCTGTTGTAACCTTTTCTAAAAACATTTGAATAGTAAAAACTCTATTAACTATATCTAATTTTTTAGCTTTGATATGTATTTTTTTGTCTTCTGAAATCAGAATATCCATTCTATTTTGAAAAACTTCGTTAAGTAAATACGTATCGTTGATATCGTTATCATTGACATCAATTTCTTCACTTACCTTTTTTACTCTATCAACTAAATTTAAAGGATGTTTTATTAAATTATAACTATCTAACTTAATCGTGAAAGTCTCTACAGTTTTGGTATCTCTATAGTTTTTAATTTCTGAAACCGTAATTGGATGCACGTATTTTTCTAATTGTAGTTTGTCTATCCATTTGAATAGTTGTCCAATGTCAGGGTTGATAATTCTATTAGTCTCTCTATGGATTATGATATTTGTATCTAAAAGTACTTTCATTCATCTAATTAGGTAGTTTCAAATATAGGTATTTTATTTTTTGGTATTTTATTTTAGAATTACCACACGACTTCCTTTCAACTCTCGAAGTTCCAACACTAAACGTTCATTATCGCCCAGCGTGAATTTAGGTAATACAATTACAAAACGTTCAGATTTTCCATTGCGAATAACCTTTGGAAAACGATGTTTATATAAAGGAAGTAATTCGTTTTTTTGATAGGAAGATTTACGTTTCTTGTTTCCATTAACTTTAAAAAATTTTAGATAATTCACTTCAAAATCAATTCCGGATTTGTTTTTTATTTCGATACCCAAATACACTTCATCAGCATTGTAAATCATATTTTCTATACGAAGTCTAATACCTTTTTTACGTTTAGTAGCAATCTTTTCTTTTGATTTTTTCAATACATATTCGCTAAACTTTTTATAATGTGAAGTAGCTAAAAGCTGTTCATTCATAGCTGGAATACTCGGCTTTTGCTTGATGATTTTTGGAACTTCACTACCTATACTTTGATTGGATTTAATGAAGTAATTGAGTTGTGGCAATTCCTTTTTATACTTTAAAATATAGCTATACACTTTGCCGTCTGATGTAACTGTAAGCAAGTTGCTTTCTTTACCTTTTTGGGCTTGTAATAAGCCAAAGTATTGTTCTTTCTCACGATTGTATGTAAACACAAAATGCGAAGCTCCTGTAATACCTTGACGAATGGTACTCGGAAAAAACAACGCTACATTTTTAGAGTTATTAGCATAGATGGTGTCTAATTGTTGTGCTGAAATGGTGATGCTAAACAGCATCAAAAAAGCAAATATCGTTTTCATAAGTTTTTATTTTGGAAATTGAAATTTAGGTTTGTCTTGTTCTATTTTTAGGATGAGCTTGTAATTATCGGCAATAGTAACTTTTACGTTTCTGTGGTTTTTCTGAAATATTTTTTTAATACCACTTACTTGTGGAACTCCTGTAATATTAATATTATCTATCACATCGCCAATAATCTGATTGGTCACTTCAGCTCTAAAACTATTTTCGATATAAATTCCCTTACTACTATCTTGAAAATCGTGTGCCGTTAGTTTTACCGGTTGATGATTAATGTGTTCTATCTTAATGAATGTGCGGTTGGGTTGAAAACTCACAAACCCATAAATCGCTGTGTTTTTCGGAATGATACTATTGTTAATTCGAGCTTGTTTTAGCAAACGCATCTGCAAACGGTAATTGTTTTTAACAGTTTGTTTTCCATCTACCCGAACATAGATGAACTCATCCGTAAACTGCGGATGGTACAGTTCGTTTTTAATAGGATGTGAGGCAAAAAATAACTGATGTTCTAATGCTCGTTCTTTTGCTTGATTATTGCTTTCTTTATCGTCGATTACATTTACCGTGACTGTGTCTTTTGGCTTCTCTACAACTTTTGGTTTAGAACTTTGTCCAACAGGAATATTCGTATATGATTTTTGCGTATAGTTTATTTTACCTTGCTCATAAATACTATCCACTAATCGCATCTTTTCTTTCTCTAATAAATTAGGGTCGTATGTTCCTGTTGAGTCTAACAAGCGTTCGTCGTAAATACTTGGTGCATTGGTTTCTCGCACTTCCTTTAAATCATTAAGTGCATCTAATTTTGAATGGTATTCCTTTTGATTATCCTGTAATTCAGGTATAGGAATTTGGTTTGCATCCAATGTCGGTTCGTCATCATCCCCCATCATATACATTGCATACGAGCCTATAAACAGCACCACGCACACGATAATGGTGATAAAAACGATTTTATTTTTTTCAATTTTCATAATGATATTGTTTTTAAATGCCCATTATGAGCTTTCATAAGTTTCTAATTTTTTAAGTTGATGTTCGTAAAAATTGGTAATCAATAATCCGTGTGTGTTCTTCGGAAAGTTTCTATCTACGTGAATAATATCACCAGAAGTTTTTAACTCATAATAATCGGTAATCGAACCACGATTGATTTCAAAAACAGTTGTGGTTTCAAATTTGTAGGGTTCTTGTTGAATATCAATATTCGATTCAATTTTAAGAACTTTCTGAACTAGAGAGAATTGTAATAATCGATTGTAAACACCGTCTGCTTTTTTCTGTCTGTACAATCCATCGACAGAACTATTACCCAACCACAAGGCTTTCTCCAAGTTTTTTTCGTAATTACTGGCATCGATATTGTAAAAATAGGTGTGAAATAACTCTAAATGCGACAGCACTTCAACTTGTAAATTTTCGCGTTGCGATACCATTTTAAGTGGAATTACATTGCCATCATCATTCACTACAAAAGCATTATTGATACTTTGTTTGTGCAATTTCATTACCATAAAAACGGAAACTACAGAAGAAATTACTGAACCAATTATGGATGCCACCACAATAAAGCGATTGGTTTTTAGAACGGTGTAAATATTTTTATAAGGTGTTTTCATCTGGATAATTTTTATTGTTTTTATAGGTCAGGTGTAATTCGCCATTAAACATCTTGATTAGTATTAAATTGATTTTATTTAGGCTTATTTCATAGGTTAAAAATTTTAAACAGCAAATAATCGAAAAACAAAAGATGTAGCACGTTTATACAATTTAAATTTTAAGAAGAAAATAAAGCCAATCGTACCAAATTCGAGCAAGGAAGCAAAGAATTCACTACCCCAATTTGTACCGAATAAACTACTCCAAAAATGGGTAGTCATTTCGGTATATAGGTTATTTACAAACACATTAACGAGGAAAAACGCAGGCACTATCATATACACACCTGCATACAATTTGAAAAAATTATAGGCTAAATCACGGAACTTTTCAAATACTGCCAGACTAATTACCAATGGAAAAAATGCCTGCATTATTCCCAATAAAAAGAAGCGTTCAGCTAAGAATATAGGATAAATGAACAAATCCATCAACCATAAAAACACACCTCCTATAAATGCTAAATATTTCAAATAAAACAAAGGTGTTACCAATGCGTCGTACAATAATGCCAAGGCTTTTTTGGCGGCTTCCAAGGCACCCACATCCTGTTCGATGTCAATATCCTGCATCTGCAATGGGAGGAGTGCCGGAGCCGTATTACGGTACTGATTTTCGATAGCTACCAAAATACTATCGAACACACCTAATACCTGTGTTGAAAAAATAACCACAATAACCACCGCGAAGTTTTTTGCCAACTCCGTTGGTGTTAATCCCCAAGTGTAACCATTGTCAGTGGCAACGCCTTCGTTGTACTTTTTTAAAATGTTGATTAAAAACAGTAGCACTGCCAAGGCTTTCATTCCGCCAATGGTGTATTGGGCAAAGGCACTGCTTTTGATGGTGGTAAACACGGCATCTACATATTCCAATCCTATTCCTAAAAACATGGCTACTGCTTTGCTTCTCTATTGTTAATTACATCTTGCATTTTTCTAAAAGCGATGATTTCTCGGTAACGCTTTGTTTTCGCTTCGATTTCTGCCACCATTTCTTTCGATTCGAGTTCTTTTTGTTTGAGAACTTCGGCACGTTCGGCATCCGTCATTTTCATACTATTATTTGATAAAATTTGGTCGATATACTCCATACTCAAAATGGAATTTTCAATAATCGAATTGAACGATTTCGAGATGCGATTCACTTCATCTTCCTTGATATAAGGTGAGTTTAAAATCTCCCGTAAATCTTGCTGTACCACTTCAAACAAGCGTTGGTTATTTCGTGCTAATTCACGCACAGCTTTTAACTGTTTTATCACGTTGTTTACTTTTTCTATATTTTCTTTTTGTTGCTTTAAAAACTTTACGGTTTTTAAGAGCTGTGCCGTTTGCTTTCCTGATTCTAACAGCGATTTCATAAAGGAAATAAAATTGGTATTGTCGTACACGGGCATTCCCTGACTCGTAGCACGAGCTGGCAATAACAGCATAAACACCGCTATGATTACTAATGTTTTGATGTTGTTTTTCATTTTTATACATTTTTAAAGGTTATACTTACTGTAGTCTGCAACTACGTTTATAATTGTTTTACATAGATTTTTATGGCTTCTTCCATTGATTGATGTTCTTCGTAGAGTTGCATAATTTCTTCATTGGCAGAACCATCGGTGAGATAGGCTGCAAAGACTTCTTTTGGAACTTCTAATCGAAAAATGTTACTTTCCTTACCGATTTTGATAAACATTTCGGTATATTTTCTATCGCCTGTAAGGTTGTTTCTAATGGATCTTAGTTGGTTTAAATCGTGACTCGACAGGTTAAGCCTGCTTTTTAAATTTTCATAACCTTTTTCGTTGCGTAAGCTGTAAATAACCTGTGTATTTTCCAGAATACTTGCCGATGTAGCATTGTTCGGCAACTGATTTATGGATTGTAAAATGATACCAATAGCACCGTTTTGTTTACGGATGGCTTGGTAGTAAAACTCTACACTTTCGAGTACGTTTCCGAACTTTAATTGCTTGGCAAACTCATCAAATAAAATGATTCCACGTTCTGCACGATTACGCCAAATGGTTCGTTGGATAGCCGACTTAATCAGCTTGAGCATTACTGATAAAATTTCCTTGTTGTCTTTTACTTCATCGAGTTCAAAGACAATCAGCCTTTTGTCCTCAATTTTATAGGTCTGGTCTTTACTTACGTTGAATAAGAAACTGTACAATCCGTCATCGACATATTCTGAAAGAATGTGTAGAAAATGGTAGATATTAAAGTGGATTTCTTGGATTTTTAAATCCTTTAGTAAATTATCTTTATGAGCATCTACAAATTGATACAGCGAGGCTAATGAATGGGTGTCATCAACACCATTTTGGTAATAATAGCGTAACACTTTTTTCAGTGCAACTTCTTCGGCTTTCGTTGCACCGTTTTCAAATGCCAATAATTCTAACAAGAATACACTTAAATCCTCCAATCGTTCAGGGGTCAAATCATTTATATCAGCTATGTAAAAAGGATTGATGCCCAGATGCTTCCCCTGCTCGTAACGTAAAATAATATGGTCGTTTGGATAGAGCTTTGCGAATTTCGAATACGATCCACCCAAATCAATAATCACTAAACGGACGTTGCTTTCAAAATACTGGCGTAAAATGTTGTTAGCTAAAAATGATTTTCCTTCGCCTGTAGGTGCAAAAATGGCAAAGTTTCGAGCTTTGATGCGTTTCTTTTTTTCATCCCAAACATCCTTTAAAACAGGAATATTATGCTGACGGTCATTAAAAATGATGCCGGTAGCGTCTGATTTATAATTTGTATTGTTAATGTACAGGCATAAAGCGTGTTTTAAATCGGTTACATACAAATCTTCGTTAGAGAAATTCGACGAAAAACAGCAATACGAATTTAAAAAGTAGTTTTTGCGTTCTTCGCCTTTTGGATAGTAGGGAACAATATCCAATTCTTTAAACTCAGTTTTTATTTTGGATGCAATGTTACCCAATTTTTCGGCTTCTTTACTCCAAAAAATGATGTTTAAATGTCCGCGAATAATGCGTGAGCTGTCATCTTCATTAATTTTACCAACAATGGCTTCAATCTTTTTTAAAATGACTTTGTTTTGTGTTCCGAAGTTGGAACTTTTGCTTAACTCTTCGATTTTCTTTTCGAGCAGTTTTCGCCATTTGTGCTTATCATCCAAATAAATAATTTGATTAATGATGTGATTTTCGTTTAGGTTTAAGCCCAAACCGTCAATAAATCCTTGATGAAACACAAAATCATCAGAAGTAAACTTATCATTGGTTTTACTACTCTGTACCACGTCGCCAAAGCATAACTCGCTATTAACAGCCAACACATCAAAATTGTGGTCGCCAATAGCAATATGTTTCTTTTTGAGTTGGATATCAGTGTCAAAATCTTCATTGTAGCCGTTAAAATGTTGGTTGGTAAGGGTTAAAATTTCGTACTCACTAAGTGGTTGAAATTGTAGTTTTCGACTGTTGTTAATGAATGAAATAGCATCGTTTACCGAGGCAATAAATTCTTCTATATTGTGGTCTATTTTCTTGTAAATTCCTTTTTCAACCTTACGAAACGGATTGACAAACTTGGCGTTATTTAATGCTTTGTTATTCGGTAAAATGAAAAACAGATAGCATTGGTGTTGCAAGTAGTCTCGCCCTTTAAAATGGCGATATGTGGCTTTTTCTAAAAAACTGGTATTTGGTAGATTATCTGCTGAAAATTGTGCTTTTTTATACACATCTTGCTTATGAATTACAGTACTGGTTGGCAATGATTTGAATGCCTGAAACCAAGCACCGTGTAGGTCTTCAAAATCTTTTTCGGCTAATGAATAAATTTCGGGCAAATCGCCTTTGTAGGCTAATACCACGTTGCCATTATTGGCGAAAATGGTATGCCCTTGAATATCTAAAATTGGATGATATGCCGATAAATTAATGCGTTTCATTTTACTTTTTTTGTCAAATGTCCATTATGGGTTTCATAATAGATACGACTGCCTTTCTTGTTGCTAATAGTTGCAGGAAATACGCGTTGATAATGCAGGATTTCAGGGTTTTTAGTAAGCTGTGTTAGTGATACAAACAGGGCAATATTGAGAGTTAGCAATATTAAAATCAGTAAAAAACTGAATGAGAAAATAACGACTAACAACGAGCCAATAGCACCCATCATTTGCATTGCAAAAAAAGGTAACGGTAAGCCCATAATCATTGCCCGTTTGCGGATGTTTTTATACACTTCGAAGCGTTTCATAACTACACAACCAAAGTGGTTAGATAAGTAAAGATGCCAACTACACCACCTGCTATGAGTACAAAGACGAGTACGCGAGTAATTCCTTTTTTAAGGTCAGCGTTTTCGCCAAAAAAGTGTCCTGCATTAAAAAGAAAACCAACTAAAAAGATAACACCTAATAAAATTGGAAATACGGTGCGAATGGTATCGGAAACATCGTTTACAGAATCTTCGATGCCTCCAATTTGGGCGAATAGTGCATTTGAGATAAAAAACAAAAATGCAGTAAGAAACAATGATTTTTTCATATCGAATAGATTTTAAATAAGTTACAGTTTGATATGCTAAAATTATTGTAAATTGAAATACAAAATATTGATAATCAATATTTTGTTAACAAAATAAAACTTGAATTGATTTGTATTTTTTTGAAACTAAAACACCTAAAATTTTATGGAAAATGAAGAAACGTTTGTTAATAAGTCGAAAAGTTGGTTTGATGAAAGTGTTGAAAAACGTCGTATTTCGATTTCGCTCAATACAATTTTTTTGTTTTTTGCTGTTGCCAATGTGTATAATTTTTGCTCAAAAAAAGGTGGTTATCATTGATATTGGACACGGCGGAACTGATACAGGTGCGATTGGTGTAAATGGCATACAAGAAAAAGATATTGTACTGAGTATTGCCAAACAAATTGTACAACTCAATAAAACACTTTTTAATAATGAGTTAGCTGTTTATTTAACTCGTTATACCGATATACTTATTAGTTTATCTGACAGAACGCGTTTAGCAAAAACACTAAAAGCAAATGTATTTATTTCGTTACATTGTAATGCATCGCCCAGAGCTTCAAAAGGGATGGAAGTGTTTGTGCATAATTCTGATAATCAATTTACAAAATCTTCGATTGGATTGGGGTTGGATATTTTGAATCAAGGAACGCAAAAATTAGGATTTAAACAGCGTGGGGTAAAGTTTGCTAATCTTCAAGTGTTGCGGGATTTACGGAACACGTGTCCTGCTGTGTTGGTGGAATTTGGGTTTGTTACGAATGTTGATGAGGCGAATTATTATAAGAAACCAAAGAATATCAGTGCGATGTCACTTTCAATATTGATAGGAATTACTAATTACTTAAAGCTGGAATTATGAAAGATTTTTTTGTAGAAATTGTGAAGGTACTTAAAACTATAACTACAGAAATATTAAATAGTATTTTAAACTGTTTTAAGACTTAGTTAAAACTATTCTTTAGAAGGGTAGAAACCATCTTCTCTCATAAAACTGATAGTATCAACGATTTCATTAACTTCAAATTTAGATTTATCTGGATGCCAATTATAAAACTTTTGAATGATTGCTTCATTATTTAATAGTTGCTTATTGTCTATAATTTCTTTCCAACACGCAAAAATTGTAGCTATCAATTCTATTCTTCTAGTTCTAGTTTTTCTAAACTTTTCGATTATTAACCCTATTTCTTCTAATTGATCCTCAAAATATCTTTCATACCATTCTTTGTGTCCTCCACATTTCTCAAGAGGTTGATACTTTTGATATCCATTAGAATTAAAAGAAAACCATTTATTCTCTCTGAATTTTTTATCAATTGAGCGCATTAATCTATTATCATATGGCCCCATTGCTTGTTTTAAAAAATTTGTATGTAGGTTAATATGAGAAACATTTTGACATAGATAAATCAACTTTTGAAGTTTTAAATGACCTAAAGTATTTTCGTTTCTTAATTGATAAACAATTTCTGCTGCTAAAACTGTTCTCTTATGATAATCAATATTTGTAGCTTTTTTTTTAGGCTTAATACTTTCTAAAATTTCCTTTGGATTAATTTTATCAGGGTTTGCATCAAAATGATGGTTTTCAAAAGTTTTATCAAAAGATTTTACTTCATTATCATTTTCAGGTAAACCAAAACCTAAAGAACCTAATATTTCATCAATTTTAGATTTTTCCATCAGATAATTCTTTAGTTAACATCATTGCTTCGGTATAAGTTTTTATTTTATCCAAAGCTTCTTTTTTGTATCCACGTATTGTGGTTTGCTCAATACCTCCTAAATGCGCTCTAAGTTCTTCTCTCAATTTTTTAGGAAGATTATATCCCAATTTCTCATACTTTTTATAGGTTAAGTAAACCGTTCTCTGGGCTGGTGTGAGAGACTCAATAGCTTTAATTAGAATTGTTTGTTCCAAACTAAGATTCGTTCCCTCTAAGATAGGTAATTCTGTAACAATTTGTTCGCTACCATCATAAGGGTAATTTCTTTTTCTTTGTTGTGCCCTATGATAATTTGTAAGTTCATTTTTAGCTATTGCTAATAGATAATTTCTAAAAGCATTATCAATATTGTTTTGTTTTGCTTCTGTAGGTTTAAAATTTCCCTTTTTTGCATAAGCGGTAAATGTTGCCGTTGCTACTTCTTCTGCTACCGTAATGTTATTGCCAAATCTTTTACAAGCAAGCTCAAGTTTATTTAGGACATCTTTCTTAAATCTAAAACATAGAGCATGAAATGCATTTTCCCGTAATGATTCAGTACAACTGTTGTCCTGAAATATTTCAGTCAATTTTAAGGTGTTTTCATTTTTAAGCTCAGTCCAATTAGACATTCGTTGATTTCATTTATTGTACGAAAAAGCGTTGGGAATGGTTTAGCGTACTAAAGACGGTATAACGCACGAATGCAAATCTAAAACATTTTTACTATGGCAACAAATGGAAAAAGCGGTGACAACCGTAGACGTGGAGCTGTTAAAAATCGCTCTCGAGTAAGAAACCCAAAAACTGGATTTGGGTAAAAAGAAACCCTGAAACAGGAAGGTTTATGGATGGTAAAACATCCAGTAAAACACCTTTCAAAAGAGTTCGAAAAAAAATAGATGTTTAATTTTAATTTTAATAATGTAGTATGGTAAAACAATTACAATTAGTTAATCAATTACGTCCAATAGATGTAATTGTGGTTAAGAAAAAAAATGGACTTGGTAGAATTTTAAATCACTATGTGGTTTATTTAGGTAATGGGACTTTTATTGACAATTTAAGTGAAGGTGTTAAGATAATTCCTCATTTAGAATTGCTAAATCTTTTACAGAATTATGAACCCGTAAAAATCAGAAGATTTACTGGAAATCATTTCGATATCGAAAATGCAAAACAAAGAGCTTTACAAAAACTTGGAAGCAGATATAGTTTCTTTGGCTTCAACTGTGAACACTTTGCAAACTGGGTACAATTTGGTAACGAAAAAAGCTCACAAGTAATGTATGGCTTTTTAATATTGGCTGGGCTAATCACCTTAAAATTAGTATCAAATGGAGAAGGAAAGAAATAGATTGAAGTACACCATTGAACGATTGGATCATTATTACGAAAGTGTAAATAACAAAACTACTGTTTATATAGCAATAAGCACCTTCTTTACAGGTGCAATATTAACATTCACTGTTCAGTTTAAAGGTTTTCTAGGTGATAAATATTGGTTATTATTTTTTATTTCCGCAATGCTTCTTTTAGGCATTATCAATTTATTGATTTTGGCTAAAATATGTATTCCTTTTTTTCCTTTTAGAACTGATTCTATGTATTACTTCAGGGCAATTAGTTCTATGAAAAAATACGAGTTTTTTGAAAAATCGAAAGACAGAAAAGACAAGGAAGATTTAAAAGATTTAAGAACTCAAGTTTACGAATTGTCGAATGGACTAAACAAGAAGTTTCAGAAGCTCACTTGGGTAGGTGTTCTTTTAATTAGTCAACTTCTTCTTTTAGCCCCAATAATTTACTTAATAATCAAAAAAATACTATAAACCATGAGTAATATTTTCAACCCATATTTAGATGTAATTAAAAAAGCTGTAGATAAAGATCCTAAAAATTCTAGTCGTCTATACAGCCACAAAGATTCCGATTTTGATTTATCGTATATAAAAGGATTAAGGAATGAGATTCCTAGTCTTAAAAGTATGAACGAATCGGTTAATCTTATGAAAGGATTAGGAAGTCCATCAATAGTAGAATCTCTTCCAGAATTAGGAAGCCATCCAGATTTTGCAAATATTAAATATACTAAAGAAACTGAAGAGCATTGGATCATTACTGCCTTTGTTGATGTTAAAAAAAGCACCCAATTGTTTAATCGTTTTACGAAAGCTACTGTCGCTTTAATTACAGAAGGTATTGTCAAGGCTTCTATTTTTGCCGTCAATATTTGCGGCGGGTATGTTCATAGAATACAAGGGGATGGTTTAATGATATACTTTGGTGGAAAAAAAATCGAAAAACTTGATGCTACCAAAGATGCTCTAAAGGCTCTTTCTCTAATCTCATATTTCGTCAAAAATGATTTGAAAGAGTATTTTGAGGCTAACGGTATCCGTGAAATTCATACTAGATCTGCATTAGGTTTGGGACATAATAATCAAGTTTTATGGCATTATTCTGGCTTGGGTAACGCAGGTGAAGTAACTACATGTAGTTTATACACAAGTTTAGTTCCAAAAATGCAAGCTAATGCTAAAACTAATGGCATAGTTGCAGATGAACATATTGTTACACAGTTATCAAAAGACAAATACTTTAACAAAAAAGCAAAACCTATATGGGACTTTGAAGATGGAAGGTTCTATCAACAATTTGATTTTGATTGGGAACGCTTTATAGTTGACAATGATTTGGCTGTTCAAAATTATGATGGAACACTTTATTTAAAAACAGAGAAACCTATCGCTGATTTAAACCCTACCTATTTAGCTCCTATTGCAGAAAAAAGTAAACCATATTTCAATTTTTGATGAACTCTAGATTAAAAAGAGATTTGAAGGATTTCTTAAATTCATATTACAAATTCGAGCGGATAAAACTGGATAAAATAAATGAGTTTGTAATGGCTGGAACAATAGATGTTGTAGATGAAGTTGGTGACTTCTGGAAATCATACAATGTCGCCATAATGTTCGATGAGGAGAATTACCCAAATGTAATTCCAAAAGTCTTGGAGTTAAGTAGTAATATTGAACGTGATTGGGATTATCATATTTCCAAAACTGGAGCATGTTGTTTAGATATTCCTCATAAATTAATTATTATGAAAAGAAGAGGAATAACCTTAAAAGAGTTTTATAAGGAAGTTATATACCCCTTTTTTGCAAATCATCAATACAAAATGACAAAGGGTGTATATGCTAATGGAGAGTATGAACATCATGAAAAAGGTATAATTCAATTTTACAATAAAGAATTTGAATTAAGTAACTATGAAGTGATAATAATGCACTTAAAATTAGCTTTAGGGAAATTAAAAGCAGAACCAAATAAGGAATGCCCTATTTGTGGAAAACCTAAATATAAAAAGTGTTGCAAGCCCACTACAAATCGATTAACAATTTACGGGCAAAAACAGTTAGCTTCGGATTTAAAGATGTTTGAAAATCAATTAAAAGTCTGAAGCTTGATTTTTCATCTCCTCTTATCCTTACTACCTTTATCAAAAGCAATCAAATTAAACAACTCACGCATTCGAGAACGCACCCGATTGCCATATCTGTTTTCTAACTCCTGTGCATTGCAATTTTTTCCGTAGTGTCTTCCTGTGGGTTCTACGCCTAAATCGTCAAAGCAAAAGTATTTTTCGTTGCCATAATCTTGAATAGTTTTGTAGCCAATGTGATTAAAACCAAAAGTTATACTTCTGGTCGGAATAACTTGATACGGTTTAATATGAGGTGTAAGGTGTCGCAAAATTTTCATTAAACTTGTTTTACCGCAGCCCACAGGACCCGTGAGTAAAATACCCTTATTGATGTCGATGCCCAATTTTTCGCAGTTTTCTTTATCACGAATGATGTAATTACATAACTTGAACAATACACTTTTATCTTGCTTAAATATTCTGAATTTATTACCAAACATTGATTTTCCTTTCGCTTCAATGTAAATAAGCATTTTATCAAAATCGTACAAAATTCGATTGCCTTTTAATTTGCCAAGTTCATAAATATTTCCGCCCTCGTAGATGATATGTGGTGTTGTTAGATTCATACTTTTTGCTTAATGCCCATTATGGGCCTCATAGCGGTTCGTTATAGTTTTTATCTTCGGTAGTTTTTAGGTTTTCCAAAAATTGGTCAACTGCTTTGGGTTTGTTTCCGTTTTTAAAATTTTCATTTTCTAAATTTTTAAAATTCGGCTGTTTGTTATTATTTTTTTTGTTTGTTAAGGTTTGTATATGTTTGTTTATAGATACCAGTGCTTGTCCATCGCTAGTACAAATTTTGATCAATCTAGAGTCCACTGCTTGTCCATCACTTGTCCAAAAATTGAACATCTTAATTTTACTGCCGTGAAATGAGTTGTGCGAGGGCAAATACTCGAAATATTTCCAGTGATGTAGCTCTTTAATACAACGATGATAGGTGGTTCGAGAACCAATTTTACAGAGCTTCATTACCTCATCTCGATTGATGAAAAATTCGGCTCTAAAAAAATTGGTATTCCAAATGTAGAATAACGCAAAATACAAACTTATGTGTGTTGGATTTAACCGAGAATCTCTAGAAATATGTTCAAATACAGCGTTTAAATGCCTTATGTAATTGATATTCTCCAACAGTTAAAACTTATTGTGTATTCGATTAGATTCTAATACGTTTTGAATATCATCGTAATCATAATATAACACACCACCTACTTTGGTATAAGGCAATGTGCCATTGATGCGTAAATTTTGTAATGTTCCCGGTGAAATACCAAGTAGTTGTCTAACTTCTGGCGATTTTAACCAACGCTTGGTTTTGTACCCGGATTGGTTGTTTAGTAATTGTTTGATATCGTCGAGAAGTTCTAACTTGAACTCTCGCAAATCTTCGGTGGTAATGATAGTTGCACCCATTTGTAGTTGTTTTTAA
>PDWI01006961.1_pt1 | contig 16550 bp, 10 predicted proteins | sample 1430891 | NCBI WGS metagenome assembly PDWI01 (sample SAMN01162508, study PRJNA174530) | Oral metagenome, whole genome shotgun sequencing project. | biome: Marine environment; feature: Marine mammal; material: Swab sample of the gingival sulcus; isolation source: swab sample of gingival sulcus...
ATTACTGAGCTTGTCGAAGTAAGCCAGTTTTTCCAGATTTGCCCATAATCGATTGACGAAAGGTTCTATAAAAAGTATTATGCTTCTATGGAAGAGAATAGATATAATTTTACTCAGATTGAGGAAAAGTGGCAAAAATTTTGGGAAGAGAATAGAGTTTTTAGGGTTGAAGAGGATGAGAAGTTTTCGGCTGATAAGAGAAGGTATGTTTTGGATATGTTTCCTTATCCTTCTGGAGCTGGGCTGCATGTTGGGCATCCTGAGGGTTATACGGCAACTGATATTTATTGTCGTTTTTTAAGAATGAATGGTTTTAATGTTTTGCACCCTATGGGTTTTGATTCTTTTGGCTTGCCTGCAGAAAACTATGCTATTAAGACTGGTATTCACCCAGCTATTGTAACTGAGGAGAATGTTAATCATTTTAGAAAGCAGATTAAGAGGTTGGGTTTTTGTTACGACTGGGAGAGAGAGGTTGCTACTCATACTGAGGAGTATTATAAGTGGACTCAATGGATATTTTTGAAGTTATATGAAAAGGGTTTAGCTTATGAGTCTGAAAAGCCTATAAATTGGTGCCCTTCTTGTAAGACTGGTTTGGCAAATGAAGAGGTAAAAGATGGTCTTTGTGATAGATGTGGGGCTCAAACTTTTCAAAAGCCAATTAGACAGTGGGTTCTAAAGATTACAGATTATGCTGAGAAGCTTTTGGAAGATTTAGACTCTTTGGATTGGCCAGATTCTGTTAAGGCTATGCAGAAAAATTGGATTGGTAAAAGCACTGGGGCAGAAGTCTCTTTTGCCGTTGATAATTTTGATGAAGTTATTGATGTTTATACAACTAGGCCTGATACTCTTTTTGGAGCAACTTATATGGTTCTTGCTCCAGAGCACTCTTTGGTTTCTAAAATCTGTAGTGATGAGCAAAAAGAGGCTGTTCAAGAATATGTAAATATTGCAGCTACTAAATCTGATTTGGAAAGGACTGAAGATACTAAGTCTAAGACAGGGGTTTTTACTGGTGCTTATGCTATAAATCCTGTAAATAATAAAAAGATTCCAATATGGATTTCAGACTATGTTCTTATTTCTTACGGAACTGGAGCAATAATGGCTGTTCCTGCTCACGACCAAAGAGACTGGGAGTTTGCTAAAAAGTTTGGAATAGATATCATTCAAGTTCTTGAGGGTGGAGATATTATTCAAGAGGCTTTTACTGAAGATGGCTTGCATATCAATTCTGGGTTCTTAGATGGAATGGATAAGCCTACTGCTATTAAAGAGATGATAGAGTGGTTAGAGAAAAATTCTTGTGGAAAGAAGAGTATAAACTACAAACTTAGAGATTGGATATTCTCAAGACAGAGATATTGGGGTGAGCCAATTCCTCTAGTTCACTGTTCAAAGTGTGGTATTGTTCCTGTTCCAGAAAATGAGTTGCCTTTGACTCTTCCAAAAGTAAAAAGTTTTGAACCATCTGGAACTGGAGAATCTCCTCTCTCTGTTGTTGATGAGTGGATAAACTGTAAGTGTCCAAAATGTGGAGGAAAAGGAAAGAGAGAGAGTAACACAATGCCACAGTGGGCTGGAAGTTGCTGGTATTATTTAAGATACCTAGATCCAAAGAATGATAAAGAGTTTGTTAGTCAAGAAAAAATGGACTACTGGATGCCTATCGATTTATATGTTGGTGGAGCAGAGCATGCTGTATTACACCTTCTCTATGCTAGGTTTTGGCATAAAGTTCTATTTGATTTAGGAATTGTTAAAGATAGAGAGCCTTTTAAGAGATTGGTAAATCAAGGAATGATTACAAGTTTTGCATACCAAAGAGCTAATAAATCTTTAGTTCCAATAGATGAAGTTATAGAAAAAGATAGTAAATACTATGCAAAGGATACAAATGAGGAGCTAGAAAGGGTTATAGCTAAAATGAGTAAATCCCTTAAAAATGTAATCAATCCAGATGAAATTATTGAGGAATTTGGTTCAGATAGTATGCGCCTTTACGAAATGTTTATGGGACCTCTTCAAGTTTCAAAACCTTGGCAAACTGAAGGACTTATTGGTGTTCACAAATTTTTAAACAGAGTTTGGCGAGTGTCTGAAAAGAGTTTAACAGAGGAAGCTCCAACACAAGACCAGCTAAAACTTCTTCACAAGACTATAAAGAAAGTTAAAACAGATACTGAAAATCTTGAGTTCAATACTGCAATAAGTCAGATGATGATATTTATAAATGAGATTTACAGCACAGAGACTCTTCCAAAAACTCTTTGGGAAAATTTCGTTCTGCTTCTAGCACCTTATGCTCCGCACCTTGCAGAAGAGCTTTGGGAAAAAATGGGAAATACTCCTACAATTGCAAATCACCCTTATCCTGAATACGATGAAAGTCTTACAATTGATAATGTTGTGAACATAGTATTTCAGGTAAATGGCAAAGTTCGTGCAAAAGTTGAGCTTCCACTCAACACACCAAAGGAAGAGTTGGAGCAAATTGCCTTGTCAAATGAGCGAATAAAGAATTTTACAGAGGGCAAAAATATCATCAAGACAATAGCTATTCCAAATAAACTTGTGAATATTGTTGTAAAATAATTTAGTTTTCTGGGCATTGCGCCCCAGCTTCGCTGGCTCGCCGCTCTGTCCACAGCTATCGGTATTCTGGCTTGCAGTTAGCAAGCCAGAATGTACAAAGGGAGCATTGTTGAAACAATGCTCCCTTTCTGTTCCCGCCGCTAATGCGATCATAAATAAAAAATAATATTATAAAAATAGGAGATTTTATGCATTCTGAAAAATCAATATGGTTAATGTGGTTTGGAAGTTTTTTTTCAAAATTATTTTATATTTTCATTTGGTATTTACATCCAGAAAGTAAAGGAAATTTTGATGATAATGTATTAAAAGTATTGTTAATAATTGGGATTTTTTCTTGTATTGTTGGAGCAGTTTTGAATATAAAAAAGTTTCAAAATTCACCATTTTTAAGTAAAATTATAAATGGTTCATCTGGAATTAATAATAAATTAAATTTTTTAAGTATTAAATTAGGTTTAGTTGAGATTTGTTCTGTTATTGGTTTGATTATTTATTTAAATACTGGAAATAGTTTATTGTTTTTTTTATGTTTAGGAATAACTGTTTTAGGTTGGTTAATAAATATACCAATAGATAAAAAAGATGAGAATATAGATAGCAGTTTATAAAAAATATAATATTATTATTTCAGATATAAAATTTTTAGGGGACAGGGCTAAATTTGCTCTGTCCCCAGAAGAAGTTTGTTATGAAAAATTTATTTAGAGGTTTGGGGTAAATGAAAAAGTGATTGAAGTGGATACCCCACAGCTAGCTGTAAATTGGATTAGGGAAAAGCGATAGCTTTTCTTTTTTTTATGGAATAGCTAGCGAGGAGTAGGAGCGGAAAGCACGGTCTGAAAAAGTTTACTTTTTCAGATTTTCCCTAAAAAATATTTTGAAGAGATTTAGAATTGTTGGGTAGATTAAGATTGTGAAAAGGTAGGCTGTGAGGTTTGAGAGGGCAAAGTGGCTTGCGATTTGGGTGATGAAATTGTTTTGTGTTGGTATTAGCAGGAGCGGGAGGACGCCTAGTATGGTTGTGAGTGTTGTGGTGGTGAGGCAGTTTATGTGTTTGTTGATTTTTTCTATTGGGCGGTTGAGGTCAAAGGTGATGATTAGGTTGTTGATGTTTATTCCTAGAGAGATGATGATGCCTATGATGATGGCGGGGGTGATTGTTTGTCCTGTTATTTTGATTAGGAGGAGGCTGGGGATAAATGTTATGGGTAGGCTTGAGATTGGGATTATTGCTTTTAGGAATGAGTTGTAATAGATGACTAGGTTTAGGTATATGAGTGCTAGGCTGATTATGATTAGCAGCGGGATTTTTTTGCGGTTTTCGATTGAGGCTTTGAAATTTTCTGAATGCTGGTAGTTTATGTTTTTGGGGAGTGTTCTTTGGATTAGTTTCTCGATTTTTTTGTTATCTTTTATTTTAGTTGCTAGAGATATTTGGATTGTGTTTCTGCCATTTTTTCTGTAGATGTCGTAGAATTTTTTATCTTCGATTATTAGTTCTGGGAATTTTAGTTTAATTTTTTCTATGGTGTTTGGTGCTTTTGTGCTGTTTTTTAGAGCTACATCATAGATTTTTTCTTCCTCTTGTAGTTTGTAGATTATTGGTTCTTGGTAATTTGCATAGAAGTTTGTGATTATTTTTTTTCTTAATTTTGGGTTTACTCTCTCTTTTATTTTTATTTGGTAGCCTTTTGTTGCTGGTTTGTAGTGCAAGATTGCTTTATAGAATTTTCCTGTTTGAGTTAGGAGTTTTGCTGATTTTTTTGCTATGCTTATTAATTCTTCTATGTTTTTTTGGCTGTCGTTTTCTGTTTTTTCTTTGAAAAAATATAGTATCACCCTTTTTTCTTTTTGGGTTTTTGAAATTATGATTGGTATTTTGTAACGGTTTGATATTTCTTCTATCTCTTTTTGTATTGCTTTTTTGTTTTTGCTAGAGTTTAAATATATGTTCAGCTTTGCTGAATTTTTTGTTGCAGAGGTTTCTATGTATTTTATTTTTTTAAAATGTTTTGATTTTTTTATTAATTTATAGAGTTTATCTGCGTCTTTTATTTTCTCCTCTTTTACTATATTGGGTTTTGGATTTATCTCTATGTTTATTGTATTCTCTATTTTTTCTCTGTCAAAATCTTTATTACTTGTTAGATATAGTAAAAGAGCTATCGTTGGTATAAGAATTATGAATATCATTAGAGCAGTTTTAGGGGAGCTTATATTTTGTAGAAAGAGTTTTGCTTTTAATCTTTTTATTTGATAGCCTTGTTTTATTGCTTTTTGTTTTATAAATTTAGGAAAGAAAATAGTGTAAATTATAGAACTTACTAGAATAAAAATTGTTAGTGTTAAAATCATAGTGTGTATTTCTGTAGAAAATATTTTGCTATATAGAGGAAATAGAGCAATTATAGATGTGCTAGTTGAGACTATTATGGATTTTATAGCCTCCTTTTTTCTTACTGATAATAAGACTACTCCAGAATCTATAACTATTCCAGCACCAATATTTAGTGCTGTTAGCATTTCAGAATTTATTTTAAAACCAAATATTTTTGCAAAGGCTATAGAAATTAGAAGTGATATTGGAAGAATTGTTATTAAGGCTATAGAGTTTTTTAGTGCTCTATTTATGAAGTAGTCAATTGAAAATAGAGATATTGTTGTTATTGATATTGAGAGGAGAAGGTATAAGAGTTCTTTTAACTCTCTGTTTCCAGAGTCATAAATTGTTGTTAGATTATATTTTTTTAATTTTTGTTTTAGTTTTATCGATATTAGAATTTTGTTTGCAGAGTTGTTACAATAGGTGTAGAAGATTAAATCTTCTCTTCCGTTGATTTTCGTTATGCTTTCTTGATTAGTTTTATGATAGCTGACATCACTAATATGTGATATTTTTGTTGTGGTATTTAGGTAGAGGTCCTCAATTTTTTTATTGCTTTTTTTGATTATTATTGGGAACTCGTTTTCTTCTGATTCAAAGAAGCCAACACCAACACTATCGTAGTTTTCTCTTATGGTGTCTGAGAATATTCTGTTAGATATTTTCTCAGATCTTAGCAGTTCGTTATTGTAATTTATGGTATATCTTTTTAAATCTTTGTTTCCAATTTTTATATTTGTTACTCCTGAAATAGAAGATATTTCAGATTTTATCTCTTCTTGAATGTTTTTTGTAATGTTATATTCGTTAAATTCCTTTTTTGTTTCTTTATCGTAATATGTATTATTATTTTGTAGGTTTAATGAAAATATAAAACTTGGAAAGTCTCTTGAGTCAGAATCTATAACAACTGGTTTTCTGAAATTGGGGTCTAATTGGGAATAGATATTATCTGCTATATTTCTTATTTTTATGGATTTTTCATCAGATGCTCTATAAAATTTAACTATTGCTACATTGCTGTTTTCACTGCATATAGAGTTAATTGATTTTATTCCTGGTATTGTTCTTATAGCAGATTCTAAAGGTTTAGTAACTTTTTGAAGCATCTCTTCAGATAAAACATTTGTTGCAGTAAATTTTATAGAGCATACAAATTCATCTTTAAATATTTTCTGTTCTTTATTGAACATAAAAATAATAAATATGGAGATTAAGGATAGAGTTATTAAAACTATTCTAGCTAAATTTTTACTCATTTAAGTTCTCTTTTTTAAAAAATATTTTGTATAAAAGTGGAAATATGAATAGTGAAAAAAGTGTAGAAGAGAGCATTCCTCCAACAATTATTAGAGCAGGAGAGCTTTGATCGTTTCTACCAATAATGTTAAATGCAGAAGGGATTAAGGCTATTATAGTTGTTAGACTTGTAATTAAAATGGCTCTTAATCTTTTTGATGCACTATCTATAATATTTTCTGTTTTTATGTTTCTTCTATCAGTATTTGCTTTATTATTTAATTTTTCAAACATAAAAATTCCACTGTTTACAGATATTCCAATTAGGGTTATTAATGCTGTTAAAGAGAAAAAGTTTATAGTTTCCCTAAATATAAAAACAGAGATAGAGACTCCTGCTATTGAAAAAACTGTTGTTGTAAAAATTAGAAAAGGTGCTTTTATAGATTCAAATATTGCAATTAAGAGCAGAATTAAAATTATGGTACTAAATATAAGTATTGCAAAAATTAAACTTTTCTTCTCTTTAAAAATATCACTTGCAGAGACTATTTTATAATCTTTTCTGCTAGAAAACTCTTTTTTTAGTGTTTTTAAATCTTTTATTTTATATATAAATACTTTTATCCCATTTTTTCTGTATCTTATTTTAACTTTTTTATTTTTATTTATATCCGAAATTGTAGATAGTTTAAAAGAGTTTTTTATTAAGTAGTTTTCTATATTTTTGTTATTAGAAATTCTAACTATTATTGGTATTACTTCTTCATCTCTATTTATTTCTGATATCAATAGACCATTTGTTGAGGCTTTTAAATCTTCCTTAATTTCCGATTTTTGTATATTTTTCTGTTTTAGCTCTCTATACTTTGGAATAATTTCAATTATTTTATCTTCATTGATTTTATACTCTTCTACAATATTTTTTTCTATAAAACTTTTATCAATCTCTTTTTCCAGAATTAGAGTCGGTTGTAGATTGTCTATTAAAAGTAAGGAAGAGATTATTGATTTGTTATTGTGTATTGTATAGTTATTTTTTTCTAAAATTGTTTTTAATTTTTTGTTATTACTTTTTACAAATATTTTATTTTTATCTACATCTTTTTGGTAGTAGATATAGGTATTATTTTTTTCAATATTTTTAAATATAGTATGTAACTCTTTTGATAATATTTTTCTTAATTCAGAAGTTTTGATGTTTGAATCTACTATTTTTGTTGCAGTATAGTTTTTTGTTTTGTATTGAGGAACTGGACTATATTTTAAAAATGGAATTAATAGTATTGAAAAAAATAGAATAGAAAAACTTATGATAAGAGATAATTTCTTTTTTGAAAAGATTTTATTTAAACTTGATTTATACCTATTTTCAAGATTTCTAAAACTTTTGTTTTTTGAAGTTTTAGGATTATAGTTTTCTGTTAGTTTTAAAAGTGCTGGTATTAAAAAAAATGCTGTTAAAAGAGAGCCGAATATTGAAAGTGATATTGCAATAGAAAAATCTTTAAAAAATATTCCTATTGGTCCTGTTATAAATATCGGTGGAAGAAAGACTATAATGGTTGTTAAAGTAGAAGCTATCAGTGGTTTTATTGTATTTAAGATATAGTCTATTTTTTCTTTTTGTTTTTGGGCTTCATACTTTTCAACTACTATTATTGAATTGTCTATAACCATTCCTATTCCAGTTATTAAGCCAGTTATAGTAATAGTGTTTACGGAAAAGCCGAAAATGTATAGCCCTGTAACTGAAAATAGTATTGAGATTGGATATGTTATTAGACTTATAATCATAAGTCTAAAATCTTTTAGAAAAAGGTATGTAATTGTGCTAGATGTGAAAAATGCTATAAGTGCTGTTAAGAAAAGTTTTTTTGTAGAATTTTTTAATTTAGAAGAGTTGTTTTCTACTATTTTTAACTCTAAATTTTTATACTCATATTTTTTTGAAATTTCTGCTACAGCCCTTTCGATGTTTTTTGAAAGTATATTAGGTGAAAGATCTCCATTTGAAAATATTTTGAAACCTATAGCCTCTTTTTCTTTATTGAAAAATAGAGAAGTTTGAGGGGATGTTTTAAAAGATACTTCTGCAATATTTTTAATTCTTACATTGTCTAAATCTGATAAAAAGATGTTTTCTATATCTTTTATTGAGTTTAAGTTGTTGTTAAATTTTATTGGATACTCTTTATTGTCTTTTTCAAATACCCCTGCAGATGATGATTTTGGTAAATCTTCAAATGTTCTATAAATACTTGAGATAGAAATATTTTGTGTTCTAAATTTTTCTTCTGATAGTTTTATCTCTATCTCTTTGTTAATATCTCCTAGAATTTCTATTTTTCCAACACCATCAACTATTTGTAAATTGGTAAGAATATCTTTTCTGGCTAATTTTGAAAGCTCGTATAGGTTTATTCCACCATCTTGTAAAGATTTATTTGAAGATTGAAAACTTAAAACTGCTATTGGGATTTCTTGTTGTTTGGATAGTTCTATTTTTGGTCTAATAACTTTTTTGGGCATTGTATTGTATGTTTTATCTACTATCTCTTTTATTTGTGTTGAGATTAAATTATCTCTGTTTTCTAGTTTTAGATTTATAATTGACATTCCTAAATGAGAAGAAGAGTTTATCTCTTTTAATCCAGATAGTGATGATAATGCTCTTTCTAGTGGAATTGTAACTGTTTGTTCAACTATCTCTGAATCAATAAATGGGTATATTGTGGTTATTTTAACACTTTGATTTTTTATCTCTGGTAAGAAATCTTTTTTGATAAAAATTAGAGAAAAAATTCCACAGAATATTGGTATTAAAAATATGGCAATTACAGAGTATGGATTTTTTATAGCTAGATCTATTAATCTTTTCATCAGTTTGTTACTACTATTGAAAAATCTTTTTCTGTAGAATTTCCTTTGCTATCACAAAAACCTTTTTTTATTGTAAAATTTATTAATCCTCTATTTGTTGTGCTATTTTTTATATTGAAATAATATCTTATAATAGTAGTAAATTCTTCTGGAATAGGATTTGGTTCAGGAGATAGAGTTTCTTCGTTAGATAATTTTATAGAAAAGAGATTGAAGCTACTATTATTGTTTCCACAATTTATATTTAATGACTCTACAGATGATAGAATAGACGGTAAATTGTCAGATGAAAAATCTACATATAGATCTAAAAAACCAATATTTTCTGTTGTGTAATTTATCATTTCAACACTAATGTTTTCATTATTTGTTAACTCCTTTATTTCTTCTGGAGCATTTGGATTTGTTGAAAAAGTAATTCTTTTTATTTCTGGAGGAAGAGAATCTTCTCTATCTACTTTTACTCTAAAATAGTAATCTCTGTTTTCTACAGAAACATTTATTAGATATGCTTTAGTGTAACTAAAACTATTTAAAAATATCTCTAATGTGTTATTTGTTTTTTTGTTTAATGAAAATTCTGTATCTGGGGATATTTTTATATTATATTTTTCTTTTATATCTGTATTAAAGTTAATATCTATTTTTGAATTCCTTCCAATTGAGTTGTAGGAGTAGTTTTGTTCATCTATTAGTTTAATTTCAGAGCTATAAGTTTCATCAAAAATAGATACTAGCTCTATATTTTCTGAATTGCTTTTTTCTTTGAAGGTAAAAGATAAATCTTCTTCAAGAGTGTTGTTGTTAAAATCTTTTATGCTGTTTTTTAAAGAAACACTATACTCTAAATTTTTATTATAGTTTTCAGAAAATATATATTTTGCTGAATTTTCAGAAAAAGAGAATGAGCCTAAAATATTAGGAGATATTTCAAGCGATTCTATAAAAGAGGATGGTCTCACTTTTTTTGAAAAAGTAAAAGATATTTCAGTAATTGGGTTTTCTAAAAAAATATTTTTACTTTCACTTGTATCAGGAATAGTATTAATAATTTTTAAAACTTCTCTATCTTTTCCATAAATAAAATTAAAAGAAAACTGATTTAATAGAGAGTTACCATAAATATCTTCTAGCTCTGTTGAAATTATAACAGTATATCTTTTATTAATTTCAAGAGGATAAATTGGAGTAAAAATAGCCTTTTTATCTTCTAAAGAGATTTTTCCGTCAATGATATTAGCATCTGAATACACTTTAAGAGAGTTAATTAGCTTTGCAAGATCTGGCTTTTCAGAAAAAATTATATCTATGCTATTAGGTCTTGTTTCTACTATTTTTGAATTTGGAGTATAAGAAATTACAGAAAACTCTTTTAAATGTGAAAGCCTACAACCTAAAAAAGTTGTAAAAAATATTCCACAAAGTAATACTTCAACTAAAAAACTTCTTTTCGTTTTAATCATTTTCACCCTCCAATAGAAAAATTATATTTCTATCAACAAAAAAGTAGCTATTTTTTTCTATTGAGACTTTATAGAAAAATTTATTAATATTTGGCTTTGTAAATTCATACTCTAAAATCATCTCATTAAGTGTTGAGCTATAATTTAAGTTAATTAAGTCTGGTGAAAAGAGATTTTTTCTAGGAAGAAATGGAATAACTCTAAAATATGTATAAGCATTGTTGAAAGAGTTTAAATCTATTTCTCTATCAAATTTAAGAGTAATCAATATCTTATTTTTATTCAAATCGTTATATTTAAAAGGGATATTAAAAATAGAGTTATTTTTAATATTTGCTATATCAACATCCAACTGTGTAGATGTTTCTGGATTACTTATAGATAATGAGTTTAATCTAGGTATAGTTTTGTTTTGAATAAAGTTGTATTCAAGTTTTGAAAAAACATTAACTCCATTTTTATCTTTTAACTTTTCTGAAATAAAAATTTTATAACTTCCTTGAGGTATAGGATATTTAAAAGGTTTAAAAATATATATATTTTCAGAATATATATCTAAAAATCCAGTAATTCCAGGAGTGATTGAAAATGAATTTTTTAATGATTTAAAATCTAATTGCTCTGAACTTTCAATTACAATTACCTCTTCTTTTTGGATATGTTTTATACTAGAAGAAGTTAAAATTAAGTTGTTATTATTATCTATTTTACCATTTATTATTCTAGTGATTTCTGGGGCAGAGTTATCTGTGCAGTAGTAGAATTTTTTACTTAAATCAGAAATAAAGTATTCCCCATTTTTACCTATTTTGCCAGAGTTAATTTTTACATTGATAAAATCCCTATTTGTTAAACTATTTTCAAAAAATATTATTTTTGCAATATTTTCTTGTGTCTCTATTTTAAAATTTATAGCAGGTTCTACTTTTATTCTTTTTATAATTTCATCTTTATCAATATTTTTTGAAAAAGTTATTATTATCTCATTAGAATTTAATATTTCATCTGAACTTGGATTAAACTCCTCTACTTCAATACCTATAAAATCAGAACTTTTATAATAAAAATTTATACTCTTTTTTAAGTTTACTATTTTATTATTTTTATCAGGAAGATAGCCATCTATTTTAAGAGTTACTAGAATACCCTCGATAAACTCATTTTCAGGAACTATAAAATATTTTAGATCTTCTTTTTCTATTTCAAAATCTATCTTTCTGTTTAGTTGTTCTAAAGAGATTATAGATTTTAGTTTATTTATTTCTAATTCAGAGGAGAGTGTAAAATTTATATACTCACCCTCTTCTAAAATAGAAAATGGTTTATCAATATTAAAAACAATATCATCCTTTTTAAAATTAAACAGAGAACAAGAGCTACAAAAAACCAATAATATAATAAAAATTTTTCTAAAGAATTTCAACTTTATCTCCCTCCTTTATAGTTTGAGAATTATCTAAAACAATATCTATTTCACTCGATGGCGGATTAATAATTTCTATATATTCATCAGTTGTTACACCACTTTCAAATCTTTTTTCAAAAACACAATTATCTTTTATTAAGAATAGAGAACAACTACTATTTCCCAAATCTTTTACAGCACTCTTTTCTACAACTCTTATTTTTCTTTTTTCAGAAATTGGTATAGAGCATTTAAAAAAATTACCTATAGATATATCTTTGCTATATTTTAGACTTGCTTTTATCTGTTTTGTGCCAGAAACAGTATCAATTTGAGGAGATATAGTTTCTACAACAGCAGGATAATTTTTGTCTTTTATTGTTAATTCTATTTTTTGACCAAGTTTTATTTCATTTACCACTTTTTCAGTTGTATTAAAAACTGCATAAAAGTTTCGCCAATCATAAATAGAAAAAACTTTTGTTCCAACAGAAACAAATTCTCCAATGTTAAAATTTTTGTTACTAACAACACAATCAAAGGGTGTTTTTATAAAAAGTTTGTTTTTGTATTGTTTAGCAACTTCTAAATCTTTTTTAACCTTTAAAACATTTGCTTCAGCATTTTTAAGTGCAGACTGTTCATCCAATGTATTTATCTTTATAAAAATATTTTTTTTCTCATCTTCGTTAGTTGGAATAGAGTATCCAAAAAAGAGAATATCCTCATTTCTAAATCCAATTTTTAATTTTTCCAAATCCTTTTTTGCTAAATTCAAACGAGTTAAATTTGCTCTATTTTGTATATCCAAACTATTTATTTGCTCTTCTGAAATACCACCAATCTTTAAAAGCTCTAAACTATCTTTGTAGTCGTTATTAGTTTTAAGATACTCCTTTTCTAATTGCTCAATTTCTAATTCTCTTTTTTCTATATTTAAAAGAAGAGAATCTATACTTAAACTCTTTTTCTTTAAGTTATTTCTTGCTACCTCTAAATTAGCTTCAGCTTGAATTAAGGAAGTTTTTGAGTTTTCATAATTTGTTTCAATGGCAATATTTTTTAAAGTAGCAAGAGTCTGACCTTTTCTAAAATACTTACCAACATCTGCAGAAATAGAAGATATAACACCTTCAACTTCAGTAGCCAACTCACAACTAACTTTAGGTATAATAGTTCCATAAACCAACTCTGATTCAACATAGTCTATACTCTCAATATTTGTTTTAGTAACCTGAATTACTTTATTTTCAGATTTTTTACAAGAAAACACAAAAAAAGTAAAACAAGATACTAAAAATATAACAAACACATAAAAAACTTTGCTATATATATTTTTCAAAAAACTAAAAATCATTTTTAAAACTCCTCCGAATTAAAACCGAAATCTAAATTAACCATTTTATAAATATCTTTTTCCATAAAATACAAATTCATTTTAAATTTAAAAAGTTCATTTTGCTTATTAACAAAATCACTCTGCAACTTTAAATATTCAGACTGCCTTACTTCCCCGAGAGTAAAAAGCTTTGAATAAATATCTACTTTAGTCTTTAAATTTTCTAAATCCTTTTTATTAATTTCATATAGTTCAACATTTCTATTAAAGTTATTTACCAAACTAAAAAAACTATTTTTCAATTGGGTTTTCTGTAGTTCTAAATTCTTACTTGACAACTCTACTTTTTTAGAAAATTCTTTTTGATTAATAATAAAATCAAGATTATCAAAAAGAGAGATAGACAGTTTCGAACCAGTTGTTAAATCATTAGAGTTAGTCTTTGAAATAGTAGAAGTGCTTTTTACAGGAAAACCAGGAATAGGAATAGAAACCTCAATCTTTCCAGAAACATTAAAATTCTTTAGAGGGAAAGAGTTATCAAAAGCAGACAGAGTAACACTTGTATCAATATTTGGAACAACAGAGAGTAAAGACAATCTCTCCTCCAAAACAAGCATCTTCAATTTATAATTTGCAAGCTTAAACCCAAAATTTTCATCAAAAAGTATTTTAGCCATATCTTCAACTTTTTTATCAGAAATAGGTAGAACCTCATAAGAAGAAAAAACAGTATCTATAAATTTCTGCTTTTTTGATGAAGTCTTTAAGTTTTTCGAATTAGAGGAATTATTCAAATTAGAAGCAGAATCACTCAAATCAATTGAAAGAAAAGAGTTAAAACTAGAAATCATATTTTCCAATTTCAAACTTTCAGCTTTAATACTATTTTTTGTATTCTCATAATATAGCTCTGCCTCAATAAGATCCAATTTCCTAATTTTCTTTAACTCAAACATCTTACGAGTTTTAACAAGCTCCTCTTTCAACAAAACTTCTAAATCTTGACTAAGCTTCAAACTTTTTTGTGCAACAATAATTGAATAAAAACTTTTTACAGTCTTATCAATAAGCTCTAGTTTTAACTTCTCTCTCTGCAAATTTAGAGATTCCAGATTAAGAGAAGAAATCTGCTGACCAACAATAGATTTACCACCCTTTAAAATAGCCTGATTAAAAGTAACAAAAAAAGATTTAGAATAACTATCAGGAGCTCCAAAAACCACAGAGTTATTCATAGAAAAACCCATATCGATATAAGGGACATAATCCCTAAAACTCAAATCCTTTCTAAATTTTAAAATATTAATTTGACTATCAATAGAGTTAAGCTCTGTAGAATTTTCTAAAGCCAATTCAATAGCCTTATCAACAGAAATCTCTAAAATTTCAGCACTCTCTAAACTATTTCCGAAAATGAAAAAACTCAAAAAAATATAAAAAACAAGAAAACTATTTTTCAACACTAATATCCTTAATAACTTTTTCCAAAGACTTTCGAATAGCACTATCTTTAGACAAAAATTTTAGAGCCAGATTATAATTTTCAAGAGCCTTCTCCTTAATATTGAAAAAATAGTAAATCCTAGCAGCTGCAATATAGTTCATTGCAACAGAATCAGAAAAACTAGCAGCAAAATTAAAAAATGACAAAGCCTCCTCTGGCCTCCCTTGAAGTTGCAAAAGCTCTCCCTTTAAAGCCAATAAACGAGGATCGTAAGGATCAAACTCCAACTGTTCATCAATCATAGAAGCACAATCTTCCAAATCACCCTCATCTAAAAAAATCCTCATCAACAAAAGCGAGGCATCTCGATATTTGTCATTCTCATCTAAAATCTTCTCCAATAAAATCCTAGCCTCATCAGGCTTCCCAGAATAAAACTTGATTTTAGCAGCCAAAAAAAGCTCATCGTAATCAAAACCCCGCTTTGAAAATTTCTCCAAAAGCCTCTCCGCCTCTTCCAATTTCCCCTCATTAAAAAGAGCCGAAGCCTCATCAAAATAAGCACTCTGCCCTTCCTCCTTCGCACAAGAAAAAGCCAATGCCACAAGCAAAATAGCTAAAAATTTCTTAAACATAAAATCTCCTTTTTTTCGTTTACACATATTTCACTCCCAATATGAAAAAAAAGTTGAGCTATTTAAAATTTTTTTTTAATTTTTATTTGGGGACATTTTGTGACTTAAAAGCCACAAAACCGCGTGCTTCGTTTGTATCTTTTGTCTCCTAGTCAAAAAAAAAGTTTTGGCTATCGCCAAAACTAATCTAAATAAAAAGAGACAAAAGGATACCACTACGCCCACTTGTCCAGGCTTGCAAAATCTAATTTTCCCGTCGGGAAAATTGAAAATTGAATTTTTAAAATACAATAATTTTAAAATTTTACAAATTAGAGTATTAAAACTATAGACAAAAGAAATTTACAGATATATAATTTAATAGTGATATATGTTTTGTATGGAGGGCTAGTGTGCAAAAAAAATTAAGTTACAATGATGAAAGTAAACTTATGAAGGTATTGAAATTTTGTACTGAATATGAAGATATAGAAAAAATTTTTAATGAATTTAATATTTCAACTTTCTCAGATAAAATTAGCTATTTGAGAAGAGTTATGGGTGTTGAACAAATATATGATGCACCTCAAAAAGGTATCACAGAAGAAGATGACTATGAATTTGAATGCGAAGCTTTTACGGAAGGATCATGGCGATTATTGAACTAGATGAAGAAATTAAATATAAATTAATTAAAACATTTCAAGTTTCAAAAGAAGAAATTGATTATATGCTTAATTTTTTCAGAGATAAATTAAAACCAGAAATAAAATATAGATATTTATCACATTTAGTATCAACACTTGAAGATATTATAAACACTCAAGAAAAAGATAGAGTTCTTAATGATATAAAAACAATAAAAAAGAATAAAAATTATAAAGAAAAGAAAGTAGAATTAGAAAAATTAGAAAATATTTTAAATAGCAAGAATTATAGATTATTTGTAATAACATTAATTCCTACTACTAAAAGTAGAAAAAATGCTACTACAAGAATTATAAAAAATAATGCTATGATTTACTACAATAATAATTTAACAGAAAAAGAAAAAAGACTTTTAATAGCACATGAATTAGGACACATTGTAGAGCATTTTATATTTAAAAATGATAGTTCAGAAAATATTGCATCATTATTTGCATTCATTGCAATGCTTGATAAAAATAAATT
>PDWI01005393.1_pt1 | contig 16546 bp, 12 predicted proteins | sample 1430891 | NCBI WGS metagenome assembly PDWI01 (sample SAMN01162508, study PRJNA174530) | Oral metagenome, whole genome shotgun sequencing project. | biome: Marine environment; feature: Marine mammal; material: Swab sample of the gingival sulcus; isolation source: swab sample of gingival sulcus...
AACGAGTGATGGCGAATATTTAAGTGTCGGCTCACTAGAACCAAAGTTTTGGCAAGGTTTTTGTACAGCCCTTGGCAAGGAAGAATGGATAGCTGAGGGAGCCTTCCCGAAAGATGTTGAACAAAGAAAGCAAGAGGCAAAAACAATAATTAAGGGCAAAACTAGAAAAGAATGGATGGCAATTTTTGAGCCAATGGATATTTGTGTGGAACCAGTCTTAAATTTACAAGAAGTCTTGTTAGAAGATGAACATATCAAAGAAAGAGAACTAGTTACTACAATTGATGTGGAAGGTCAAAAAGTAAAACAGTATGCGATGCCAATTCACTTTTCTAAAACCAAGCCGGTTTATCATCATGCTGGTAAGGAATTAGGTATTGATACTGAAAGTATCGTTGGCAAACTTGGGTATAGCAAAGATAAAATGGAAGAACTCAAAGAAAAAGGGGTGTTTGGCTAGTTTTTTTGTCCTTTTGGGTCAAGTCATAAAAAATAGAGGAGGATTACTTACTATTCACGTAGTCGAAGGATCTTATGCCAATCAAACATATTACAAAAAGAGAGCGTTTTCATTAAGTGTGAAAAGCTCTTTTTTTATGAAAAAAATAAAAAAAGTATTGAAAAAGCTAAAGTTTTTCTAAAAATTACCGATTGTATAACAGACGAATTAGTATAGCTATTATTTGATTTACAATATAAACGGTATTATTAGGAGGTTGAATGTTATGACGCAAAGGTTAAGAAGAACATTAGGATTTATATTATCTTTGGTAATTATATTAAGTATAATGCCAAGTGGAATCTACACATTTGCCGACCCACCACTGAGGTCAACAGAGTCGAACATTTTTAAAAAAGATGGTGTGTTTTATAAATCAATAAAAACACCTTATATCACACAAAAACAAAGAGAACTACTGCAAACTCAAATAAAGTGGATAGATTTTAGCGATAGTTCTTATGTAACAATAGATGCAACAACACAAAGTCACAAAAGTGGTGATGATTTTATACTACATGAAGCAGGCGAAACCATCAACGGCGTGTCACAAGCAAAAGGATCTAATTTTAAAGTCTACCCTATGCTGAATCCTGATGGTTCAAAAAATGAAAATTACTACATTGAGTTTGAAGTTGAACATTTAAAACCTTTTAATGCCACGGATATTTATAAAGAAAGAACAAATGGTAATGCCAGTTTAGGATATGATGCTAATCGTAAAAACTCACGAACAGGTTATCCAAACTCTTTAAGAGACCTTATTTTAAGAAACGTTGACACTGGATGGGCAAATGCTTATAAATCAGAATTTGGTATTCTTGAAACAGATCACAGAGCGTTTTTTAGTGCAAGTAATGGTGGTAATGTAGGCGTGCAGTTTAAGGTTACCGGAAAATTAAAGAGTGGTGGGAATTGGATAGATGTTAAACCAAATATAGTGGTAATGGATGGTGAAGAAGCTGGTAATCAAGAAGTAATCACAATGGTTACAGATGGTGAGCCGTGGGAACTATTAGCGAATGTTAATAATGTTGGGCTAGGCGGAACGCTTAGGGATACACCGATAACAGTATATGATGAAAATAATTTTGCTGGTAACAATGAAGTAAAAAGTAATATGAAATCGTATTGGGTAAATCCAGATGGCGTAAATGGTGGTATAGGAACACAGGTGTTTGGTCCAGTTTCTTCTAAAATTGCAAATGAAAATGGTGTTTCTGTTATATTGACTAGGGCATCTCAACACGTTTCGGTTTATATTTGTTCGGATGGAGCACAGTCATTACTGATAGGTGTTATGCAAGTAGATGAAGGTGATGCACCAGATAGCTATGGTCATGCCAGTCATTCTGTGTTAGTTGGCGGTAACGTGAAACATCCGTATTTGGGAACGGAGCCAGCAGACTATCAAGTGCATAATGATAGTACTAAAACTTTTGAAGGAAGTCACCCATGGACATGGGATGATAAATTGACAGCGGGAGCTCAAGTTCTAAGCAGTGATGAAGGAGAAGCTCAACTTACTGCTAATAATGATGGGAAATATGAAGTAAGAAATAGTGCGCTGAAACACATGATGAAGGTAAAAGCCAATAGTAATGATGCTGGTAATGTTGCCTATGTTAGAGCGTTTGTAGACTTTAATAATAACAATGAATTTGATGTTGAAGAATATTCTAAGGTAGTAACAGTGCCTGCTGGAACTAATCTGCAAGATGTTGATATAGAATTTGAAAATGCTCATCAGTTAAAATATGACAGCGCTACTCCAGCTAATAATCCTGAAAAATTAGGTGCTAGGGTCAGAATATCACGTATACAAGAAGATGTGCTTAGTCCTGTGGGTGTGGCATATTCTGGTGAAGTTGAGGATTTTCAGATAAATAATAGCTATTCGCCAATTGGCAGTAAAAAGACAAGTATTGGTTATCTAGGAAAAACACAAAATAGTGACGTTATTGACTTTACAGCTTATGGTAAAGAGCTTGGTACCAATAATGATAATGCGATTGATAATTCATCAATCAAAATAGTAAATCCAGAAAATGGCAATTTAGTAAATTCATACTTTAGAGCGGGTGAGGGAACCTACACAGTAAATGCTGATGGGTCAATTACGTTTGAACCAGAACCAAATTTTGTTGGTATAGCAGAAGGTATTGTTATTAGAGCAACAGACAAAAATAGTAATACAACAGGTTGGCAATCTAATATACCAAATCTTGACAATATCAATGATGGTAGTATCAATTCAGATCACAAAGCAACCATGGATGCTGTTTATATCCCAACCGTGACAGCTACAAAACCAATTGGAGTAGTAGATGTTAGCCAAGATGTGCAGGGCGAAAAACAGAGTGGCACGGTGGAATTTGCTAGTGGCGATAAGATTGTTAAACTTAAAGATATCACTTATAAAAGTGGGAATGATACTGGATTAACAACAGGTGATGTAGATATATCAGCTTCCAGAATAACAGATAACTATGGTGCTAATGCTGAATATATCAATGCCTATCAAAAAGGGACTAATACAGTCATTGGTCAATATATTATTACTGGTGTAGATGTAACGAATAATAATGCAGGTGCTGATGCCATAGCAAAGAAAACAGTAAACATTGACTTTGTGCCAAATAAGGATTTTAGTGGCGAGGTAGCGCCACTTGAAATGACAATAACAGATAACAATGATGCTGAATCAAATGTGGCAACTTATATCCCAACTGTTAGCCCAGTAACACCAACTGGCGAGACAAAGCTTAGTCAAGGTCACAAAGATGAAGAAAAAACAGTTACGTTAAAGTTTTATGAAGGGGATTCTAAGGTAGCAATAGATACAAATGTAGGCTATGTTTTGGATGGGGATACTGATAACGATAATGCAATAGAAGTTAAATTCGAAAATGAAAACAAGATAGCAGGAAAATATGAGCTTAATTCAGCTACTGGTGAGGTAACTTTTATACCAGATCCAAACTTAACAGCAACAGATAAAGGGCAAGTTAAAAAAGCAACAGTTATTGCTAAAGATATTAACGGAACAGATGTTGAAAGTTATCATGTTCATACAATTATTGCCACAGATATCTTAGTTGATAACGAAGTAAGTAGTGGATATCAAGGTTTGGAACAAGAAGCAACTAAAATGCCTAAATTTACCGAAAAAAATAATGGTAGCGAACATCTTTTAGGTACGAATGAAGAGTTTAAAGTTGCTGGTAGTGATGGAACAGCAGCGACTGTTGACGGCGATAAATACACAGTAACAGATGCTGATCAGGGTGTATATGAAGTAACAGTTGAAGATGGTAAAGTTACAGCTATAACATTTACGCCAAATAAGGATTTTATAGGTGTGGCTGATGGCATAAAAATTACATTAACTAAAAATGGAATTGACATTGTATCTTCAACTTATATTCCTACGGTTATACCAGTAACACCAATTGCTAACAATATGAAGTCAATTGATGTGCAGGGTAAAACTCAGGAAGTTGATTTATTCCCAAGTGGTGATGAAGATAAGTATTTTGAGTCTGGGCATAGTGATATTGATTTAGATAAAAGTACTTTACAGTTTGATAATGGTAATACCACAAAAACTGTACCAAATGAAGGAACTTATACTATCACAAATGGCATGCTGAAGTTTGAGCCAGTAGATGGTTATACAGGTACGCCTACGCCACAAAAAGTTATAATAGAAGATGAAAATGGCACATCTGCCGAAGCAATTTATCAACCTGTTGTTGTACCACTTATGCCAATTGCTGAAAGAGTGGAAACGGAAGACGTGCAAGGCGAGGAACAATTTGCTAAAGTCGAAGACTTATTTAAAGATGCTAGTGTAGATGTAGATGGTACAGAGGTAAGTACAGATGTTAGTTTGGTAAAAAATACCTTAACATTGGTTGACGCTAATGGAAATGAAAAAACTCAAATAACAATTCTGGACGAAGGGACATACAGTATAGTTGAAAAGAATGGCAAAAAACTTGTCAAATTTGTGCCAGAACCTGAGTATGTTGGCGAGGCAAAACTTGTCAAAGTACAAATTACCTATGCTGGTACAAAAATAAATGCAGTATACCAACCTACTGTCAAGCCAGTTTCGATAAGTGGAAATAGAACTGATACAAGTGCTAAAAAGAATCAGGTTCAAGAAGCGACACCGGAATTTACTTATGATGATGGTAAAAATAAAAATGAAATAGCAACAGGTGAAGTAAAGCTATTAAGTCCTGATGGGACAAGAGTGGATAAACTTGTGGTATTTGATAAAAATGATCCGAGCAAGTTTGCTGGTACTTATGAAGTGAATAATAGTGGTAAAATAACATTTACACCTGCTGAAGATTATGTAGGGACACCTACGCCAGTTACGGCTGAAATAATTGATAGTAAATATGGTGCGAAGGGTACAGCTATCTACAAACCTAAGGTAACAAATGCTGGTTCAAGTTCAAGTCATTCTTCACATAGTGGCGGAAGCTCTAGTAGTGATGATGACGACGAAGATGCTGTTGTAGCTGGTGGTGCTTCGGGCTCGTTAGATGATGATACTTATGATGTCGAAACAGAATATGTTAGTGCCGACGGTAAAAAACTACCAAAAGAAATAAAAGATATACCAACTGAAAAAATTAAAGAACTGAAAGATGGCGAAGTGGTTGAACTCAGTCAGCCGGAAACAACAGTAGTTGAAGTAGAAGATGGTAAGTGGATTTTTAGAGGCTTTGATAAAACTAGTATTAAAGTTGATGGTAAGGATATAAAAGTATTAGGTAAGTGGTTGTTCTTGCCTAAAGGAACACCAACTTATGAGGTTAAGACAGAGTTTGTAAGTAGTACTCCTGATAAAGAACTGCCACCAGAGGTCAAGGAACTAGCAAGTGAAATGGTAGTAAATTTAATAAACGGGGACAAAGTAGATGCGGTTTATCCTGAAAAACTTGAAATAAAAGTTGATGGAGGTAAATGGGTATTTAAGTCTTTTGATAAAAGTTCACATACTATACTTAATGCCAATGGAACAATCACAGGTGTTTGGGAATTTATAGAAGATGAAGATGCGCCACAAGCTGGAATGACTCAAGAAAAAGCAAGAACACTTCCTGATACTGGTGATGGTTTAAGTCCAAAACATTACTTTATGATAGGTTTAGTTTTATCTTTGATGATGTTTGTAGTTGGATTTAGGTTTAGAGCTTATGAAAAAAAGAAACATAGAAGACACTAATTTATTCGATAATAAAACAGGGGAGGAAAAATCCCCTGTTAAATTATCCAATTTTTTTATGATTATAGGCGCTGTCTTATTGTTTGCGTCTATTTTCTATTACATAAATGCAACACAAAGAATTGATAGTAGGAAAAGCGAAATTTTAGAACAAAAAGAACTGTTTTTGCAAGAACAAAGTGAAATAGATACCCTGACAAAAGCTAAAAAAGAAGAAGCTGTTGATTTAATTAGTGTTGTAGAAGAAAAAAAACAAAGGCAAGCAGATGAAAAAAGTGATGCTAAGAAGCTAAGGGCAGAAGAAAAAGCTAAAAAAATTGCAGAAGAAAAAAGAAGACAAGAGGAAAAAGCGAGAGTCTATCAAGAAGCGATATCGTATATAGAAATACAAAAAATAGGTGTCATATTACCTGTTTTTATGGATACCTCCTTTACTCACCTAATGTATGGAGTAGGTGTTGTTGAGGGAACAGATGCTCCTAATCCAGCACCAAATGTAACATCAGTTTTGGCAGGGCATAGGGGAGGTTATTATGGGGAGCAAACCTTTTTAAGAATAAATGAGTTGACAGATGGTGATACTTTAGTAATTACTACTCAGAATGAGGACTTGGTATATGAGTACAGTTCCCAAGAAGTAATATCTAGTACAGACTGGTCCCATTTTTACAGGGAGCAAGATAAAAGTAAACTTGTACTATTAACTTGTCACCCCTACCCACAAAACACAGAGAGACTAATTGTGAATTTTTACCTAAAAGAGATTATTCCACATTAGTATTTAGTATTTGCTTATTTTAAGATTTGTGTTAAAATGATTGTGTATGAGTTTACTCACACACAAAAAGCAGTTATTTGCATAGGAGCGCAGCTTGAAGATTATATTAGTAAGACACTATAAAGTTGATATAAAACATAAACATTGGTTAAACAGTGAGGAGTATTCGGCGTATTGTCGGCAGTATAACGTTTCGCCAATTATAGATCAAAAACCGCCAGTTTTACCTGAATACAAGTTGTATTCATCTTATATGCAGAGGGCTAAAGAAACGGCAAAACTAATAACAGGTAGGCAAGCAGAAGAACTAGCAGGTGTTTATGAAGTAAGTTTTAATGGTTTTTTAAGTTCAAATATGAAGTTACCTTTTTGGCTTTGGGAATTATTAGCTAGAATTCAGTGGTATACAAATAATCCTAAGCAAAAAGAAGTGATAAAAGTAACTAAGGAGAGACTAGATAAGGCTAGTGATATTCTAATAGATAAAGATACAGATTGTATTGTTGTAATGCATAGTATTGCTATGAAAGTGTTAAGTAGGATTCTTTTATCCAAAGGTTTTAGAGGAAAAAAAATAAACTATGTAAAAAATGGCGGAGTAGTGCTCTTTGAAAAGTAGAATTTGAGGTGTTAAAGTGGAAAAAATTAAAGACTTTTTTTATTATATTGGCGATTTTTTGGTTTGTATTCTGATTCTTTCAGCTATGTATTTTTTAATAACATGGAAGCTAGATGAAACGATGCCTATTGATGTGAATGCTGATGATAAAACCGCTGTAACAACAGATGAGAGTATTTTGCAAGCTGACTTGGATAATACTAATCAAGATTTAGTAGGTAAAGATGTTGAAGATGATAATAAAGACAAACAACAAAATCAAGTGACAGAAGATGAACAAGGTGATCAGAAAATAAGTGATCAAGATATGGCAGAAAGTCAAACTGACCAAACTAATCAGCCTGATGATACTACCGAAGTGGATAAAGATGAAACACCGGATGAATCTAGCACCGAAGCAGATAATAATAGTGTAGAAGACGGTTCCTATAATGGTGGAACAACAAGTAATGCTGAAGTAATTTTTACTGTCAGTGCAGGTATGAGTGGGCAAGATATAGCCAATGGTTTACAAGCGCAAGGTGTGATAGCAGATTCTAGAGAGTTTATCAATAAGCTCGAAGAACTTGACTTATCATCATCTTTACTGGCTGGTGATTTTGAATTAAGACAAGGAATGGATTACGAAACGGTGATAAGTATTTTAACTGGCAGAAATTAGGCAGTTGGAAACATTAAATAAGGGGGCTCAAATGCAAGCTACTATATACGTTTTAGATGACGATAAAAATATAACTGAAATTTTAGCACTATATTTTAATAAAGAGGGTTATAACGTAAAAGAATTTTGGGAGGGTGAGAGCCTTTTAAATGCACTAAATTTAGAAATTCCTGATATTATTATTATGGATATTATGATGCCGGTGATGGATGGATATGATGTACTGAAAGAAGTTCGTAAGGTATCTAAAGTGCCTGTTATTATGCTTAGTGCTAAGGGGGAAACGCTAGATAAAGTACTTGGCTTGGAATTAGGGGCAGACGATTATATTGTGAAGCCTTTTGAACCTAAAGAAGTTTTGGCAAGAGTGAAAGCCATTATGAGAAGAACAGAAGAAAAACAAGACGATAAAATCATAAAATTTGAAAATCTAATCATCAATATAGATGAATTCACTGTAAAGTATCACAACGAATTTATGTCACTTCCACCAAAAGAAATGGAATTATTGTACTTTTTTGCCAAGAACAAAAATAAAGTGTTTACAAGGGAACAGCTACTAAGTAAAATTTGGGGTATCGATTATTATGGTGATACTCGTACGGTTGATGTACACGTCAAAAGGCTGAGGGATAAATTTGACAAAAAAGATTCTTGGCAGATAAAAACTGTTTGGGGCGTAGGCTATAAATTCAGCGTGTAACCATGAAGTCTCTATTTTCTAAAGTATTTTTAAGTTCTCTTTCGATATTGGTAATTGGGGTTAGTATGATAACCTTTGGCTTAACGTTAATGTATAAAAATTATATTGCGGAAGATAACAGAAATGAGTTGACTCGTATTGCGCAAATTATGAGTGAAAATATCGAGTCTGAAGATGTTGATATTTCAAAAAATTCTGATTATTTTCATAGTCAATTGGATAAGATAGAAAAATATGCAGACATCAAAGTTTGGCTTTTATTTGATGAATGTAACATAATAGGTAGTGAAGAAGATCTTGATTGCAACAAAATATTAGAGTCCTTTGAAAAAAATCAAATAAAGATCAATTTAGGTTCTGATAGTTCGTCTTTTCTGAAGACGAAGCTGGATGTATATAATGGTGATGAATATTATACATTGATATATCCAGTGCAAAGCCGGAATGGTAAGAGAATTATTTTATTCTTAAATAAGTCAATCCCTGACATCGACAAAAAAAATGGTGAACTAACCAAATTTAGTTTTTTAACAATTATTATTATAGCAATTTATGCCTCAGTCATTATTTCTATTTTTAATAAAAAAATAGTTGATGAAATTGCCAGGTTAAATAGGGCTGTTAATGACATGGCAAAGGGTGATTTGAATGTTGATTTAGACCTAAATAGGAAAGATGAATTCGGTGAGTTATCAAGGAACCTCAAAGACATGGGAGAATCGCTCGATCAAATTGAACAGTCTAGGCGAAAGTTTGTTTCTAACGTTTCTCATGATTTGAGAAGCCCAATGACATCAATTTCAGCGTATATCAATGGTATTTTGGATGGCACAATACCTGAAGATAAATGGCTACACTATTTAGACAAAGTTTCTGGTGAATCAAAAAGAATGATAAAACTAATTAATAATATTTTAGATTTATCGAGGATTCAAAGTGGTAAGTACGAACTTAAAATAGAAAAAGTCGATATCAATGGCTTAATCCTGAGTTTGGTAGATTCTTATGAACAAAGAATCAATAATAAAAATCTTGAAGTAGAATTGGACTTTATGGAAGGATATAACGTATTTTGTGATGAAGTGCTAATTACAAGAGTGCTTGCAAATCTGATTGATAATGCCATAAAATTTTCCCCACTTGGTGCAAGAATAATTATCAAAACAGAACTAAAAAAACCAAAAACTGTTGTTAGCGTAATAAGTAGAGGGACCTACATAGAACCGGACAAGATTAAGTTCGTTTGGGGCAGATTTAACAAACTTGATGATTCGAGAAATCTTGACAAAAACTCTTCTGGTATTGGATTAGCGATTGTAAAAGAAATCATTTCATCACACGATGAAAAAATAGAACTTTGTTCAGACAAGATAACAGGAACTTGTTTTAAATTTTCGTTAACGGCAAGTAAAATTAAAAATTAAAGAACTTTTGATAAAAACTCCTGTAATCTTGGGTGTTCTCCATTTTCCATAAAAAATTTTTCAGGTGAATTTTCGTAGGCTAGCTTGCCTTCGTTCATAAAGCAAACTCTTGTGGCAGCTTCTTTAGCAAAGCCCATTTCATGTGTAACAATTACCATAGTCATGCCTTTTTTAGCAAGCATTTTCATTAAGTCTAACACTTCGCCGACCATTTCTGGATCAAGTGCAGAGGTTGGCTCGTCAAAAAGCATGATTTCAGGTTTCATGGCAAGACTTCTTGCTATGGCAATTCGCTGTTTTTGTCCACCAGATAGGCTGTTTGGATACTTGTCAATTTTTTCAGGTAAGCCAACTAAGTCTAGTAGCTTTTCACAAGTGTCATTGGCTTCATCTTTACTGACGCCTTGTAATTTAATAGGGGCTAGGTTGATATTTTCTCTTACGCTAAGGTGAGGGAAGAGGTTAAAGTTTTGGAAAACCATGCCCATTTTTTGTCTAACTTTATTGATATCACAATCCTTTGAATTGATTTGTTTTCCATCTAAAAATATTTGACCAGAACTTGGTGTTTCTAGTAGGTTTAAGCATCTTAAAAGAGTCGATTTACCACTGCCAGACGGGCCTATGATAGATACAATATCACCCTGTTTAACTTCAAAATTAACATCTATTACAGCATGATGGTCATGAAAGCTTTTGTATAGTTTTTTTGTTCTAAGCATTTTTTTGTAATCTCCTCTCAACTTTAGATTGAATTTTTTGTATAGTCAAAACAATTACTAGGTAAAAAGCACCTGCAATATAATAGGCTGTTGTTGGATCCCATGTTCTTGATGTAATAAATTTTGCTTGACTCATCAGTTCAGCAACACCAACAGCAAATGCAACGGAAGTTTCTTTGATAAGCATTACAAACTCGTTACCTAGTGCAGGGAGGGCGTTTTTGAATGCTTGGGGAATGATGATATAGCGCATTGTTTGGAAATGATTTAAGCCTAATGATCTACCAGCTTCTATTTGTCCTTTATCAATAGATAGTATAGCACCTCTAAAAATTTCGCTCACGTAAGCGCCAGAATTTATGCCAAAACAGATACCACCAGCAAGTACCATATTGGAATCTCTACTCACAAAAAAGGTTCCTGCAATAATAAAAATTTGAACAATGACAGGTGTTCCTCTAATAATAGTGGTGTATATGCCAAAAATTTTTGCAAGAATTTTAGTGAAAATATTGATGTCTTTACTTACTTTTATTGTTGCCACAATGATACCAATAAAAATACCTAAGATGGTGGCAAGTGCCGCCATCTTAATTGTATCTGCTAAGCCATATAGGTACAACATATAACGATCTTGAACAATAAAAGCCTTGTAAAAGTTGTTATAAATAGTATCCATCAATTACTCCTCTGACTTACTGTGGTTTTTAAAGAATTCGTCTATTTTACCGCTTTCTTTTAACTCTATAATAACCTCATTTACAGTCTTTTTAAATTCTTCATCACAATCCTTAGGTAAAGCTAGAGCTGTTTCATCAGGCATAATAGGTTCTGCTTTAGCAATTTTCATACCACCGTCATCTGCAGCAATCATTTCTTTTGCAACAATATTGCCTAATACGATAGCATCGATTTTGCCTTGTTTTAAGTCCATTGCTGCTACTGCAAGTTCAGCGTATCTTTGTACTTCAGCATCCGTTTTGTCTGTTGCCCAAAAGTCACCAACAGTACCTTGTTGAGCACCTAGTATTTTACCGTCAAGTTTTTCACCTGCAAATTCTTCAAGAGCAGGGTTTTCAGCACTTACCATTAGTACCTGATATGATGAATGATAAGGTTCTGAAAAGTCCATTACTTCTTTTCTTTCGTCTGTTACACTAACACCAGCGGCAACCATATCCACTTTGCCATTACTTACATCCATTAAAGCACCATCAAAACTCATATTTTTTATCACTAATTCTTTACCAAGTTTATCAGCTACTGCTTGTGCTATATCGATGTCTACACCAACTACTTCATTGTTTTCGATGTATTCGTATGGTGCAAAACCAGCTTCTGTTGCAACGATTAGTTTGCTATCGTCTTTTGCTTCATCTTCTGCAGCTGCTTTAGTATCTTCTGTTGCCTTTGCTTGCTCAGCATCTTGTAGTTCTGTTTCTTCTGTTGCCTTTGCCTCATCTTTTGCTTGCTCATTACCTCCGCAAGCAGTAAGTCCTACCGTCAATGCTAATGTAATAATAAGCATTGATGTTAATAAAAATACTTTTTTCATAATAACCTCCTTATTCAATTGTTGATAAATATACCACATCGCTAATATAATTGCAAGCAAATTCATAAAAAATTTACAAAAAAAAATTGACTTACTTATAGTAAGTCGTAAACAGCTATATAACACATAGCTTCAACAACCGCTCCAGCCCTAACGCCAACACAAGCATCATGCCTGCCTTGCATGGTGATTTTACAGTTCGTTTTATTCTTTAAATCGACAGTATCTTGTTCCATGGCAATCGTTGGTGTTGGTCTAAAAGTAACGCTAAAGTTAATTGGCATGCCGTTACTAATACCACCGTTGATACCGCCAGTTTTATTAGTAGATGTCATAATAGAATCTTTATGATATATAAATGAATCGTTAGCTTCACTTCCCTTGGTTTTTGCAAAATCACTGCCTAAGCCGAATTCAACAGCTTTAACGGCAGGAATAGAAAATAAAAGGTGTGCCAAAGTAGATTCTAGGCTATCAAAAAAAGGGTTGCCAATGCCAGCTTGTAAACCTCGAATCGAGAATTTAAGTTTAGAACCTAATGAGTTTCCATGTTCTATGGCTTTTAAAATTTCTTCTGTTGCTTTTTTTCTAGTATCTTCGTCTATTATTCCAAGTTCTAAGTCTTTTATTGCTTCGGCTTGTTCAGTACTCATGTTGTCCAAGATTGAATAATCGTATGGATTACCATCTGCTATTTCGCCAATTCTGTATATTTGCCTTGCAACACTGATGTTTTTGAGTTCTTCTAGATTCATTAAAAAACTACCAGCAGCCACAATTGGTGCAGTTAATCTAGCTGATAAATGCCCTGAACCTCTTAAATCTACAAAATCACCGTACTTGCATAACTGTGCATAATCTGCATGAGATGGTCTTGGTTTATTATACACAGTGGCATAGTCTTTACTAATAATATTTTCATTCTTTATATAGAATGTAAGGGGACTACCTGTGGTATAGCCATCTTTTTCACCCGATAAAATATGTATTTTATCAGCTTCTTTTCTTTTGGTGCTTAATGCAGAATGATGCATTCTACGCTTCATATTTTTATTTATATTTTGCATATCTATGTAAACACCACTTGGCACCCCGTGCATAGTTATGCCTATACCTTGTCCATGAGATTCACCAAAAAGTGAGTATTTAATTTTATTTCCAAATGTACTATTCATTATATTCCTCAATATCTTTAAAGAACTTAGGGTAAGATTTGTTCACACAATCCTTGTTATCAATCTCTATTGTTCCTTTTGTAACAGGGTTAAGTACAGTTAGCATCATCGCTAATCTATGATCATTATGTGAACTTACCCTTGCACCATGTAAATGTTTTACGCCATTTATGATTATTTTATTATCTTCAACAGCAATATTTGCGCCTAACTTTTTCAACTCTTTTACCGTGTTATGTAATCGATCTGTTTCTTTATAGATTAGTCTTTTACAACCTGAAATAATTGATTTGCCCTCTGCTACGCTCAGTAATCCAGCAAGGGTTGGGGCAAGGTCAGGGCACTCTTCAACATTTAAATTACACGCTTTTAATGTTGAAGGTTTTATTATTAGTGTTTCTGTTGTAAAGTCAATATCAGCTTGCATTTTTCTAATAAAGTCTATGATTCGTCTATCAGCCTGTATTGAATTTTTGTTTAAGTTTTTTATCATAATACCTTTATCTAACAAGCCTAAGGCTATAAAGTACGATGTTTGTGAATAATCAGCTTCTACAATAATATTGTTATGTTGATACACAGTGTTATCAATATTTATCATATTATCTGTTATATTCACTGGAACACCAAAGTGATTCATTACTTGACTTGTTAGTTTTATGTAATCTAAAGATTCTATTTTGCCTGTTAGTTTTATGGTGGACTTGGCGTTTTTTGCCCCTAAAAAAAGCATTAGTCCACTGGCAAATTGTGAACTTTTTTTAGCTGAAATTGTATAATGTCCTGCTTCTAAATTGCCTTTAATTTTTAAAGGTAAAAAATAATGTTCTTCTTTTGCTAATAATTGATAAAAAATGTTGTTACTTTTAAAAAAATCAAAATACGCATCTAAGGGGCGTTTGGCAAGATGGCTAGAACCGGTAAATTCTACCTGTTGATTAAGATTCAAGGCTTGTGGTATCATCATTCTTAAACTACTTGCACTATCATGACAAAAAATAGCTTGTGCTGGCGTGCACGGAAAATCAGCTTGAGAAATTTTGATAATTTTATTATTTTTATCTATTAAAACACTTGCCCCCATATTACTTAGAGCCTTTGCCGTTGCAAGAGTGTCATCACAAATATTAGCATTTTTGATGATACTTTCATTGCAATTATAAGCTGCACAAATCATTGCTCTATGACAAATGCTTTTTGATGAAGGGGGGGTGTATTCTTTCATATTGTACCTTACATAAAATTACTCTATTTCTAAAAATTCTTTGAGCTCTTCATCATTTAATTCCAGTATCTTGTGTGTACCTATTGCATAGCTGACAATCAATTTATTGATAGAGCCTCTTTTCTTTTTATCTAATTTAATATAGTCAAATATATCTTTTTTATCTAGTGTTAAAGAATGTGGCAAACCAAAGCTCTTTAACATTGCTATTAACCTATCATGCGTTTCTTTAGTGCATAGACCTTTATTAAGTGTAACTTTCATGATTTCAGCCATACCCATAGAAATAGCAAATCCGTGACTAATTTTTAGGTGTTTTTCAAAACATAAGGCTTCTATGGCATGCCCTATACTGTGTCCAAAGTTCAGTGCGTTTCTTCTATTTCTATCTTGCATATCGCTTTCGACAACTTTAAATTTGATGAATTGAGCGTGTTTTAATATGTCATCTAAACCTTCTATTAAATTATCCTTGTTATAATTTTCTAGCATATAAAAGAACTCATCATCAAAAATCATGGCCGTTTTAATAACTTCCGCCATGCCTGTTTGTAGTTCAATTTTTGGTAGGGTATCTAAAAAACTAAAGTCAATCAGGATATGTTCCGCTTCATAAAAAGCACCTATCATATTTTTTAAATTATGGTAGTTAAAGCCACTCTTACCACCTATGCTGGAATCCACCATGGCAAGTAGGCTAGTAGGAATGTTTATATAGTTCATTCCTCTCATGTAAGTTGCTGCCACAAAACCACATAAATCCCCAGTTATACCACCACCAACAGCTATTAAATAGTCTTGTCTATTGTAGTTTTCATCTATCAATTTATCATAAATCATTTGTACATTTTCTATATTTTTGTTTTCTTCTGACGATTCAAAGATGATAAACTGTGATTCATCTAATTCATCAAATATGTTGTGATATATAGAGTACAAATTTTTATCTATTACATATAAGGTTCTATTATCTTTGCCAATTAGGTTTTGAACTTCTTTTAGTAAATTTTCTTTTTCAAATTTAATAATATTATTCATTATATAACCTCTCAATTATTTTAAATAGTGTGCTATAACAAAACGGCTCCTAGATTGTCAGTTTTTAAGGGAATTGCAGACCATACATAGTCCGTTTTTTCATTCATCTGCTTTACAAACTCATCTTGATTTTCTACGATAAACATGATAGAAGAACCGGCTCCAGATAAAAAGCCTGCTAATGAGCCAGATTCTTTGGCGTATTCCATCACTTTATCATAATCAGGGATTAGTGGTGAACGTACCATTTGGTGCAGAGCATCTTGACAAGCTACTTCAAGGCATTTTAATTTGCCTGTACTAATAGAATTTATTAGTAACGCAAGTCTTGATAAGTTGAAAACAGCATCATTAAAACTAATTCTTTTAGGTAAAACATTTCTTGCTTGTTCTGTTGATAGTCTAAAATTAGGGACTAACACAGCAAGTTCTAATTCTTTCTTGATTGGAATTTCCTGATGAATTACTTTTTTATTGTGTACTAATGACAGTACCATACCACCAAAAATTGCTGGTGCAACATTATCTGGGTGACCTTCTATTTCGGTTGCAATTTTAAGTAATTTTGTCTTACTGACTTTTTTTTCTGCTATATAAAGAGCTGCCATTACGCCAGCTACTATACAAGCTGCACTAGAGCCTAAGCCTCTACTGATTGGAATATCAGATTCGATATTTATCTTTATGCCGACAGGTTCTTTTTTTAGTTTTTTGAAGGTTGTTAAAAAGGCTTGGTATACTAGGTTATCTTCTCCACATAATTTTGTTTCTACGCCTGTGATTTCAAAGCCTTCTTTTTTACCACTAAATGTATATTTATTATACATTGTAACAGCCATGCCTAATACATCAAAGCCAGGCCCCATATTGGCTGTTGTCGCAGGTACTTTCACTGTAAATTT
>PDWI01005904.1_pt1 | contig 16544 bp, 14 predicted proteins | sample 1430891 | NCBI WGS metagenome assembly PDWI01 (sample SAMN01162508, study PRJNA174530) | Oral metagenome, whole genome shotgun sequencing project. | biome: Marine environment; feature: Marine mammal; material: Swab sample of the gingival sulcus; isolation source: swab sample of gingival sulcus...
CAACCCTTTAGACGGTATGTCAGCAGGCCCCCGGGCGTTCAGGCTGTCGGCATGGATGAAATTTTCAAGCAGCTTCATGCCGGCAGCCCCGCTTTTTTCCGGGTGAAACTGGGTGCCGATGACATTACCCTGCTGTACAGCCGAGGCATAGGGGTAATCATAGGTGGTGGTGGTCAAAATGACATTGGTATCCTCGGGCACGATGTGGTAGGAATGGACAAAATAAAATTTTGTATCCGGCTCCACCCCATCAAGAAACGGGGAGTCTTGTTTGATGTGGATGCCGTTCCATCCGATTTGGGGCACAGACAGTTCTGTTCTGAACCGTTTTACCCGGCCTTTGAAAAAACCAATGCTCTCCCTGGTGGGGCCCAGTTCCTCCTCACTGCCTTCAAACAACGCCTGCATCCCCACGCAGATGCCCAGAAACGGCCGGCCGGCGTTGAGATATTCGCGCAACGGCGCAACAAACCCACGTTTATGAAGGATCTCAAGCATGGCCCCATAATTGCCTACACCAGGGAAAATCAGCCTGTCAGCCGCCAGGATATCTTCGGGGGTCTCAACCATTTTTATGCTGCCGCCCATTTTTTCCACAGCATTGATCAGACTGCGGACATTGCCAGCCCCATAGTCCAGTACCGTAATCTTCATCATCTTGTTCCCGCCGCTGTTGTCATACTATTTTTTTCACAATTGCGTACCGGCATGAATTAAAAATCAATAGACCCCGGGGTACGGGGAAAGGCGATCACATCCCGGATATTGGAAATACCGGTCAGCATCATCAAAAACCGCTCAAACCCCATGCCAAAGCCGGCGTGGGGCACGGTGCCGAACCTGCGGGAATCCATGTACCACCAGTAGGGATCTTTATCAAGACCCATCTCATCCATCCGGGCCTCCAACACGTTTAAGCGCTCCTCCCGCTGACTGCCCCCGATGAGCTCGCCAATGCCCGGAACCAGAAGATCCATGGCAGCCACGGTTTGCCCGTCATCGTTCATGCGCATGTAAAAGGGTTTGATCTGTCTTGGATAATCGGTCAGAAATACCGGTCTTTTAAAATGTTCTTCCGCCAGAAACCGTTCGTGTTCAGACTGCAGATCCATGCCGTACTCAACCGGATATTCAAATGGTTTGCCGCATTTTTTCAAAATGTCCACGGCCTCAGTGTAAGGCAGGCGGGCAAAGGGTTTGCTGATCAGGGTTTCCAGCTGCTGTCCCAGGTTTTTGTCCACAAACCGCATGAACAGCTCCAGATCTTGTTTACAATAATCCATGGCATGGCTGACCAGATATTTAACCAGCTCCTCGGCATGATCCATATCCCCGTCAAGGTCACAAAAGGCCATTTCGGGTTCCAGCATCCAGAACTCGGCGGCATGGCGTCGGGTATTGGAATTTTCCGCCCTGAAGGTGGGGCTGAAGGTATAGACATCGCCCAGGGAAAGGGCAAACATTTCGGCTGAAAGCTGTCCGGATACGGTGAGATTGGCTTCCTGACCAAAGAAATCCCTGGAAAAATCCATTCTCCCATGTTTCTGCACATCTGCCGGATCAAGGCTTGTAACCCGGAACATCTCTCCGGCGCCTTCGCAGTCAGAGCCTGTGATCAGCGGGGAGTGAATATAATAAAACCCCTTGTCCAGATAAAAGGTATGGATGGCCTGGGCCATGCGGGATCTGATCCTGAACGCAGCACCGTATTTGTTGGTTCTGGCCCGCAGGTGGGCAATGCTGCGCAGAAACTCGTCGGTATGCCGCTTTTTTTGCAGCGGATAGTTTTCTAAAGCAATGCTGATCACATCCACGGCAGTGGCCTGGATCTCCCACTTCTGGCCTTTGCCGGGGGATGCCACCAACTGTCCGGTTATCCCGGCTGCAGACCCTGTTGTCAATTTTTCCACCTGATTGTATTCAGCCAGATCGTTTCCGGCAATGACCTGGATATTGGCCAGACAGGAACCATCATTGAGCTCAATAAAACTAAAATCCTTTGCATCCCTTTTGGTCCGCACCCATCCCTGCACACAGACCTCACCCGGTGAGGCGGTCATCTCCAGCACGGCCTTGATTTTGGTTCTTTTCATTGCAATTTCCATTTTAAAAATATATGGTTACTGTTTTTCAAACAGGTAAAGGTTATTATCGTAATAGTGCCTGAATGAAGCCCCCCGTGTTTGGGCGAAACCGTGTCCAGATGCAGGGCCCAGGAAAATTTGTAACCGGACGCGTGGGGATTGAAAATTTTCCTGCATCATCGCAGGTGGGTAATGTTTCGTTCAAACACTTAAGTAAAATCCGTATCATGCACGAGCAAATTTATCAACACATCCTTAACCGGGTCCAGACCCCGACCCGGTATGCCGGCAATGAGATCAACTCAGTGAAAAAAGATCTGTCCCGGGTTGATCTGACCTTTGCCCTGCTCTTTCCGGACCTGTATGAGATCGGCACATCCCACTTTGGCCTCCAGATCCTCTATTCCATTCTGAACAACCGGGAAGATATTGCCGCAGAACGGTTTTTTGCGCCAGCCCCGGATATGGAAGCGTTGATGCGGGAAAAAAACGTCCCCTGTCTCTCCATGGAGACCCGGACCCCCCTGGACCAGTTCGATATCATCGGCGTCAGCCTTTTGTATGAACTTAATTTCACAAATATTTTAACCCTGTTTGATCTGTCCGGCATCCCCTTTTACGCGGATCAGCGGGATGACACGTTGCCCCTGATCATTGCCGGCGGCCCCTGCACCTTTAACCCCGAGCCTTTGGCTGATTTTTTCGATGCCTTTGTCATCGGCGACGGTGAACAATTGATCACCCAGGTGGCAGATGCTGTTATTGCGTTTAAACAGGACGGGGACGGCCAAAAAAAGACATTACTCAGGATGCTCTCCCGGATTGAGGGCGTCTATGTGCCCGCCTTTTTCACCGTATCCCGGGATCCCAACGGCCACCAGATTCTGACTCCGGTATATGGGGACCACACCCGTATCAAACGGGCGATCCTGCCGGAACTGAGCATTGCCGATTTTCCCATTGCCCCCATTGTGCCCTTTGGAAAACCGGTCCATGACCGGCTGCGCCTGGAAATCGCCCGGGGATGCTCCAGGGGATGCAGGTTCTGCCAGGCAGGAATGATTTACAGGCCTGTCAGGGAACGAAGCCTCAAGGATCTTCTTGACATCACCCAGGCATCCCTGGCCGCCACGGGGTATTCGGATATCTCCCTTCTGTCTTTGAGCACCGGAGATTATTCGCAGCTGCCGGCACTCATGGAAGCACTGTTGCTGCTCAGCCAGGGCCAGTGCAATGCCATCAGTCTGCCATCCATCCGGGCGGAAAAACTGACCCCCCAGCTCATGGAGCTGATCAAAAGTGTCCGTAAAACCGGTTTTACCATTGCACCCGAAGCCGGAACCCAGCGCCTGCGGAACATCATCAACAAGAATCTCACCGAGGACAGCATTGCAACAACCGTTGAAAATGCCCTCTCCCTGGGCTGGAAAAACATCAAGCTATACTTTATGACAGGCCTTCCCTTTGAGCAGATGGCTGACATCCAGGGTATTGCAGATCTTACCCGGCGACTGGCCTCCACCTATACCAAGGGAAAACAGATGATCAATGCATCGGTTACCTGCTTTATCCCCAAAGCCCACACCCCGTTCCAGAATCATGCCCAGATGACTCTGGACCAGACCCTTGAAAAGCTGCAGTACCTCAAAGAAAACCTGCGGCACCCCAAGGTCAAACTGAAATGGCAAGACCCCAAAATGAGTCTTTTAGAAGGGGTCTGGGCCAGGGGGGACCGGGCCCTTGCGCCGTTACTGGTCAAGGCGTTTGAACTGGGATGCCGCCTGGATGGATGGAGTGACCGTTTTGATTTCAGCCTGTGGGAACAGGCCTTTGGGGCCCTGGGCATTGATCCGGCCTTTTACACCTCCCGCCAAAGAACGCCTGATGAGCCCTTACCCTGGGAGCACATTGATGCCGGGGTAAAAAAATCGTTTCTGGAACGTGAATTTAAAAAAGCCCAACAGATGGCCCTGACACCGGACTGCCGTGAGGGGGTCTGCACCGGGTGCGGGATCTGTAACTTTAAAACCATTGCACCTGTGGTTCAAAAAAACACAGCCGGCCAGGAAGTGCGTTCAGTAAAAAACCCAGACAACACGCCGGAACACCTGCCCGACGATGCGTTTATCAAATATGAACTGAAATTTTCCAAACTGGACGACGCCAGATTTTTCGGTCATCTGGAATTGGCCACCATTTTCCAGCGGGCAGTCAAGCGTACAGGACTTGCCGTAAAATACTCCAGGGGGTTTAACCCGTCCATGCGTATGTCGTTTGCAACGGCCCTGCCCCTGGGGATGGAAAGTGAAGAAGAAAGTTTTTACATCTATCTTGAAAAAGGGTTAAAGCCCGGCAAAATTGCCCTAGCCCTGAACGCCCAACTTCCCCGGGGCATCAAGATTACAGCGTGTACACTTTTCCGTAAATCACCGCAAAGCCAGCCCTCCCTGTACACCTATCAGATCTCATTTACAGCACCATGTATCAGTCAGACGGATCTGGACCGGTTTCAGGCCCTGTCTGAATTTATGGTTGAAGATCTCAGCAAAAAGGGTAAAATTCGAAAAACAGATTTACGAAAAGCCCTTTCATCCGTCCGTATGATCTCGCCTGTCTGTCTTGAAATGACGCTGGCATCCTATAATGCACGCATCATCAGACCTGCAGAAATTCTGTCCAGGGGATTTGGTGTTGATGACACGGTTTTAATGGATACAAGAATAAAAAAACTGACGCGTAAGGAATGATCATGCTCAAAGAGCTTGTTGTCAATTGTGCTCCCCATGAAACCCGGGTCGCCCTGCTGGAAAACGGGACCATTGTTGAGGTGTTTAATGAACGCAGGGATGACACAAGTATTTCAGGAAACATTTATAAAGGCAGGGTCCAGCGGGTATTGCCCGGTATGCAGGCGGCGTTTGTGGATATCGGGTTTGACCAGGCGGCATTTCTCTATGTGGATGATGTGCTGGATTCCGCCAGTCTTAAGCTGTGTAAACAGCTGGAACAGGATGCGGATACAGAAGAACGGGATGATGATGAAACAGCTGTTGATGGGATGGGTGACCCATCCAACTCATGGAAATCATCCACACCTGAATGCGTCATCGAAGGGCTTTTGGTGGAAGGCCAGGAGATTCTGGTCCAGGTGGTAAAATCATCCATCGGGTCCAAGGGACCACGGATCACCACCCATATTTCCCTGGCCGGCAGATATATGGTGCTCATGCCCACGGTGGATCACATCGGCATTTCCAGGCGGATCACAGACGAGACAGAACGAACCCGGCTGCGGGAGATGCTTAAAGCGCTGCGGAAAAATAATTTCGGCTATATTTTCAGAACCCAGGCCAGGGATATTGATGAAGTCACCTTGTCAAAAGAGATCCAATTTTTAAACAAGACCTGGCAGGATATCCAGGAACGAGGCCGGACCACATCGGCCACCGCCCTGATTTACAAAGAGCTTCATGCCACCTTCCGGGCAGTCCGGGACCTTCTGACCAATGAAGCGGACAAGCTGATCATTGATTCAAAAACAGAATATGAAAGCGTCCAGAAATTTTTGAAAAAACTGATGCCCGATGTCAATCTTTTCGTTGAGCTGTACCAGGGCAAAGAGCCCATTTTTGACGCGTACAATATTGAAGGGGACATCGCCCGGGCACTGAAAAAGAAAGTCTGGCTCAAATCAGGCGGATATATTGTGATTGAACAGACCGAAGCCTTAGTGGCCATTGACGTAAACACAGGACGTTACGTGGGCAAGCGCAACTTTGATGAAACCATTCTGAAAACCAACCTGGAAGCGGTCAAGGAGATCGCCTACCAGATCCGGTTGCGCAATATCGGAGGCATCATTATCATCGACTTCATTGACATGCGTAAAACCGCCCATAAAGACAAGGTCATGGCCCAGTTGCACGACGCCATGAAAAAGGATAAAAGCCAAACCAATATTCTTCCCTTAACCGAACTTGGCCTGGTTCAGATGACGCGCAAGCGCACGCACCTTAATTTGACCCGGGCCCTTTGTGAACCCTGTTTTTATTGTAACGGAAACGGCCACCTGTTATCGGGCAAATCAATCTGCTACAAAATTTACAGGGAGCTGGCGGCCGAAGCCAGGGCCATGATGGGCAACCGGTTTACGGTAAAAGTCCATCCGGAAATCGCCCAGCTTTTCCACGGCAGTGAAAACCATCTGCTGGTCTCTTTGGAATCAAAATTTTCAAAACCCATTTCCATTTACCCGGAACCCCATTATCATATTGAAGAATACCACATATTTGAGTCTTTGACCCCCAAACCTTAAAAAATTGTTTAATTGACATTAATGGATATATGAATTAATATTTTATGTTTATTGCAGTTTATGCAATTGATATATTGACACATAATAACAAGACAGGACAAGGAACGAAAATTTTATGAAGCGCACTTATCAGCCAAGCAATAGGAAAAGAACCAGAAAGCACGGATTCCTGAAAAGAATGTCCACCCCGGGTGGCAAACGCATCATTAATGCCAGACGGGCCAAGGGAAGAAAAAGACTGACCACGGTTTAAATCTTCCAGGGGTGTATTGAGTAATTTTTCTTTACCCAAAGATGTACGGCTCAGAAAACGGGTCGAATTTTTAAAGCTTTCACAACATGGTAGAAAGATACGGACGAGTTATTTTATAGCTGCTGTTTCCAGGGGAACAGAAAAAAACAATCGAATTGGAATTACCGTATCTAAGAAAGTGGGGAAGGCAGTCGCGCGCAACAGAATAAAAAGGCTTGTAAGAGAGTATTTCAGACACAGGAAAGATGTTCTATCCGGAACAAACGACATCAGCATAATTGCAAGAAAAGGCCTGGCAACACTGTCCAATAAACAGATTTATGAAAAGCTGAATAAACTTTTTGAAAAAATTGCAGTGGCATAAATGGGCAGACAACTGGTATCCATATTGATCAGGTGTTATCAAATTTTTATATCGCCCCTCCTTGGCACCCATTGCAGGTATGAACCATCGTGTTCCTGCTACGCCCTGGAAGCGATTCAAAAATATGGTAGTATAAAAGGCAGCATTTTAGCAATAAAAAGAATATTGCGCTGCCACCCGTTCCGACCTGGCGGTTATGATCCGGTCCCTTAAATTAGCTTTAAGAACCTGTTACTCGATCATCAAGTTTTTAGGAAATTTGTTCAAATTCAAAGCGGAACATCAATTTGACCACAGGCATACATCTAGTATTCGTAAGGATCAAATTGATTTTTCAACGAAGAAATTGGGAAAATCAGCATTCTGTAACAGCCTGTCGAGTATCAGCGTCACCTGCCTTTCTCTTTTTACAGTTTAAACAACCCCCTCTTGTTTTTAGGAGAGAAGATGGATGAGCAAAAACGATTATTCCTAGCTGTGGTGCTGTCAATTGCAGTGCTTTTGGGCTATCAGTACTTTTTTGTCCCCGCACCCCAGCCGGGTAATCAAACCCAGAACGTCCCGTCACAGCCAATAGATTCAACTGGATCCGAGACCGCCAGGATTTCAGACTTTACCCCCGCGACGGTCCCTGCCCCGGCACCCCAAGCCAACTTACGGGATTTTCGCACCATTACATTATCAACCCCGTATTATACCATTACCCTTAGTGAGTATAAAGCGGCGGTGACAAGCCTGACCCTGAATGATTACAGGGCAACCAATGATAAGAACTCCCCTGCAAAACAGCTGGTGACCAGAAAACTTGCCGATCTTACCGGGGGGCTGTTTTCCATTGACTCGGCCCAGGGAAGTATCAGGGGGCTGGCCGATGCGGTCTTCTCCTCGGATGTGACCCGCACGGATCTTTCCCTGAACCAGGGGAAAAAAACCATTACATTTTCCTGGACAAACCCGGACGGTATTACCGTAAAAAAAGTGTTGACCTTAAAGGCGGACTCCTACCTGATCCATTGTAACATCATTGTTCAAAATGGTTCGGGTATGCCGGTCAATGACGGCATCAGTATCAGTGTTCCCGGGTATTTCGATGACGAGATAAAATCGCGCTCCCGGTTTGCCTTTGAAGGGCCGGTTGCCTATATTGATGACGATTTTACCAGCATCAACCCCAAGGACATTGAAGACAAGGATACCTATTCAGGAATTGTGGGGTGGGCCGGATACACCAGCCGCTATTTTCTGACAGCGGTGCTGCCGGACATCCCGGAGGCCGCCACCCTGAAACTGACCTTTGCCAACGACGTTGTCGTTAACCGGCTGGTGACCCAAATGCCCAGACTGGATCCGGAGAAACAGAATCAGCAGGCCTTTACCCTGTATATGGGTCCCAAAAGCCTTAAAATTTTACGTCAGTATGACAACCCTTTGAAAAAATCCGTTCACTTCGGTTTTTTTGATATCCTGGCCAAGCCCTTGCTCATTGCCATGAATTTTATCCATGACATTGTTCCCAATTACGGGATGGCCATCATTCTTCTGACCATTCTCATTAAACTGATATTCTGGCCCCTGGGCACCAAAAGTTACAAGTCCATGACTGAGATGAAAAAGCTACAACCTTTAATGATGGAGATCCGGGAAAAGTACAAAGATGACAAGCAGCGCATGAATCAGGAGATCATGGGATTGTACAAAACATACAAGGTCAACCCGGCTTCCGGATGCCTGCCCCTGCTGGTGCAGATGCCCATTTTCTTTGCCCTGTACCGCATGCTCTACATGGCCATTGAGCTACGCCATGCCCCATTTGTTGGATGGATTACGGATCTGTCCGGACCGGACCGCCTGTTTCACTTTAATTTTGCCATCCCTTTCATGGAAGCCCCTTCCGGTATCCCTGTGCTGACACTTCTGATGGGTGCATCATTCCTGCTCCAGCAGAAAATGGCGCCTGCGGCCGGGGATCCCATGCAGGCAAAAATGATGATGCTTATGCCCATATTCATGACGGTTCTGTTTATTAACTTTCCGGCAGGACTGGTTCTGTACATGTTTGTCAACAACATCATCTCAATGGGCCAGCAGTATTACACACAAAAAATTTTAGTCTAAGGAGGACGCATGAATCAACCTCTTGAATTTACCGGAAAGAATGTCGATTCTGCCGTTGAGGCGGCGTGCAGGCAGCTTGATATCCCCCAAAAAGAGTTAAAATATAATGTCATTTCAACCGGAACTACCGGTATTTTCGGTATTGTCGGCCGCAAAGACGCCCGGATCCGGGTGACGCTTCCGGCCAAAAAGACAGAGCACTCCCAGGCAGACAAGGAGGGCATTCTCTTCATTGTGGATGAGGCCTTTGGACACAGTTCACCCAAGCCGGCGCCTAAACAGAACGCTTCATCATCCCGGAAGGCGAAACCGGAACCCAGACCGGTAAAAGAAAAAGAACCGGAAAAGGCACCTGACCGCCTAAATAAAAAAGTTCAGCATTCCCAAAACCAAGCCAGACCTGAAGATGAAGATACCGGCCGGTGGGATGCCCGCCCGGCACCCAGGGCTGAGAGGCCGGACAAAGAGGAACAGCCGCCGGAGCCGGTCTCCCAGGCATCAATTGATTTAGGCGTTGAAGCGGTGCAGAAAATGGCAGATCTGATTACCGAAGACGCCCATGTTGAAGCCATAGCCCAAGAGAACAAACTGATCCTTCAAATCAAGGGTGGAAATACCGGCATTCTGATTGGCCGCAAGGGTCAGACCCTGGACGCCATGCAGTTTCTTACGGATAAAATCATCAACCGCCAAAGCGAATCCCGTGTCAGGGTCAAAGTTGATATCGAAGGCTATATGGAGACCCGGAAGGCAAATCTAAGGCACCTGGCCTTGAAAATGGCGGAAAAAGCAAAAAAAACCGGACGGCCTGCCACCATTAACCAGATGAGTTCTCAGGACCGTCGTATTGTTCACCTCACGCTAAAGGACGATGCCCAGGTTCGCACCCAGAGCATGGGAGACGGCTATTACAGGCGTCTGGTCATTTTCCCCAAAAAACGCAACACCTACAAGGGGAAAAAACGGTTCAAAAGGTAAATGACAGATACAATAGCCGCAATAGCCACGCCTTTTGGAAGCGGCGGCATCGGTGTTATACGGATTTCAGGACAACAGTCCTTTGATCTGACAGCTAAAATTTTTTCAAAGACACCGGCCGACCAGAAAAAAAAGGCTGTGCAATTTACTTCCCACAAGGTAAGCCACGGCTTTATCTGTGATGGGGATACCACGGTTGACGAAGTGCTTGTCATTCCCATGAAAGCGCCACGTTCTTATACTGCCGAGGATGTAGTGGAGATCCAGGCCCACGCCGGCAGCATTGTGCTTCGCCGGATTTTAGACTTGTTGTTCAGTCTGGGTGCGCGACCGGCAGAGCCCGGAGAATTTACCCGGCGCGCCTTTTTAAACGGCCGTATTGATCTGACCCAGGCCGAAGCCGTGGCAGATATCATCAATGCCCGGTCGGACTCATCTCTGAAATTCGCCACGTCCCAGAGCCTTGGCGTGTTGGGCCAAAGCATACAGGAGATGATTGATGTCTTGACCCGGTTTCTGGCCCGGCTTGAGGCTGCCATTGATTTTCCCGATGATGCAGGCGCATTTACTTACACCAGCCAGGATAAAACCGAACTTCAAACCGTTGCAGACAAAATTGAAGGACTTATCCAGCAGCATAAAGATGCCTGTTTTTTAAAAACCGGTATACGTCTGGCCATCTGCGGGGAGCCCAATGTGGGAAAATCCAGCATTATGAACCGGATTCTGGAAAAGGAAAAATCCATTATTACGGCCATTCCCGGTACCACCCGGGACCCCATTGAAGACAGCCTGACCATTGAGGGCATTCCCTTTGTCATTGTTGATACGGCGGGCATCCACCAGACAGACGATCTTGTGGAAATCATCGGCATTGAAAAGGCCAGGGATCAGATCCAAGCAGCTGATATTGTTCTGTATGTCATTGAGCCTGGAAAACCCTTTCCCGAAAAAACCGTATCAAAGACCCTTCCGGAAGATAAACCGGTCATTTTTGCCATTAATAAAATGGACCTGGCTGATGAACTTGATCCACCTCAACTATCTGGAAAATATACTGATTCTTCCCCCCTGGAGATCTCTGCGCTCACTGGACAAGGGATAAACACCCTGAGAACAAGAGTTCTGGAAACCTGTATCGGCAACCTTGAAATTGGAGATGATGCGATCATCCCCAATCTTCGGCATAAAAACGCCCTTGTCCAGGCCCTTGGGCATATCACAACGATGAAAGAAGGGCTTGAAAACAGTCAGGAGGAGGAGACCCTGGCACTGGATGTTAAAAATTGTATTGACCATCTCGGGACAATAACCGGGGACACTGCGCCTGCGGATATCCTTGATGCTGTTTTTAATAATTTCTGCATTGGCAAGTAAAAGGTATACCCATGGATTTAAATAAACATTTTGTAAAATATGAAGCGGTTGTCGATATGGTGGACCAGGTCTTTGACCGGGTTAAAAAGGAGTTCCCCAAAGAGGTGTTCTGCAGGGAAAAATGTTCGGATTGCTGCTATGCCATTTTTGATCTGACCCTGATTGAGGCATTGTACCTGAACCACAAGTTTCATGAAAAATTTTCAGGCACTGAAAAATCTGATCTCATTGCCATAGCCGATAAAACAGACCGGGTTCTGGTCAGAATGAAGCGGGAGGCCTACAAAAAAGTCAAGGACGGGGCTGATCAGCTTGAAATTGTGGGAAAAATGTCCCAGGAACGGGTCCGCTGTCCTCTTCTCGGTGAAAATAATCTGTGCCTGATGTACGAGTACCGGCCCATTACCTGCCGGGTATATGGAATTCCCATCTCCACGGTAGGTGCCTCCCACATCTGCGGCCGGACCAACTTTGTCCAGGGTAAGGCCTATCCCACCTTGAACATGGACAAAATATACACCCAGCTCCAGCTTTTGTCTGCAGAGCTGGTCAAGGATATCAACTCCACCAACATCCGGATGCATGAATTGCTTATCCCTGTATCCATGGCCATGGTGACCCTGTTTAACAATGAATTTCTTGGAGTGAAAAAAGATGGGTAGGACACACTTTTCCCGTAAGGAAATTGCAGAGAGAAAAAAAGCCATTTTCGATGCCATGGGAAAACGGGGTCAGCGGCAGATCATGAAAACAGGATATGATCAATGGGATCCGTTCCAGGAGCCCAAAGATCCCATTGATATTCGAAAGGATAAAACCAAACGGACTTCCCAGCAGCTGATCCGGGAGTTTCTTACAGCCATTGATGCGGATGAATATTCCAACACCTATGCCCAGGGGGCCCTTGAGATGTGTCTTGGCATCATAAATGACGAGGAAAAAATCAGGGGCATGTTTGATTTTTCCCAATGGTATGCAAAACTGCTTGCAAAAGAGGGACATGATTCCCTTTGACCGGGAGCGTGCCCTGGATATTCTGAACAATGCCACGGCGCGCCTGACTGCCAGGGCTTATATCCGTGCACTCAGTCTGGAATTTTCCCTGACACCCTTCCAGGCAAAAAAAGTGCTAACCTGCCTTGTTCAGAATCAGGATGTGTCTTACCAGGATCTGTATGGATCCACATATGTCATGGAAAGCTTTTCAAAGCCGGTCCGGATTACGGACCGGTTTTTTATTCTGCCCCCTGGGATCTCAAGCATTGCCGGCCCCAACGACATCGATATCCGGATAAGTCCAGGTATCTCCTTTGGTTCGGGCCACCACCCCACCACCCGGCTTTGCCTGGCTGCCCTGGATCAGCTTTTTTTCTCCACAGACAGCTCTCCTCTTCCCCAGGGCAGCAAGGCAGGAGATATCGGCACAGGGTCAGGCGTACTTGCCATGGCTGCCTGCCTTGGGGGCATATCCCACTGCATGGCCTGGGAAACAGATCCCAATGCTGTCAGCGAGGCCCGGGACAATGTGGCAGCCAATGGCCTTGAAAACAGGATAAAGGTGATCCACGGGATCATGGTGCCCCGGGATTTGAGTCTTTTCCTTGTGATGGCCAATTTAAGGTTGCCCACCCTTAAGCAGCTTGCACCGGATATTTGTTCTATTCTGGTGCCTGATGGGCGCCTGATTCTTTCAGGGGTCAGATCCTGGGAAATGGCGGATCTGAAAACTCATTACAGCACCATGGGGTTTTCCATAGACTGGGAGCGTGAGGAAAAGTTGTGGGGTGGTCTCACCTTGACAAAAAAACATCACCTTAAATAAAAATATGCGGTTCACCATTCAAATTCTTGTATCTGTACTTCTGGTTTTAAGTGTATCCCAAGCCAGGTGTGACGTGTACAGCTGGATTGACGAAAACGGAATCAGGCATTTTTCCAATGTTAATTCTCCCCATGGGAAAAAGGCGACACAAATACCGGAATCTGTGGGTTCGACCCTGGAGAAATCCAGTTTTACGGTAACCAAGGTGTTTGACGGGGATACCGTGCAGGTTCAAGGACAGAATATTGAATTTCGAATCCGTATGGTGGGCATTGACGCGCCGGAAACCGGCGGGGCAAAAAAGAAAGGTCAGCCCTATTCGCAACAGGCAAAAAAGGTGTTACGGCAACTCATTCAAGGGAAAAAAGTCCGGTTGAAACAATACGGTACCGGCGGGTACAACCGGATTCTGGCAGAGATTTTTTCCCAGGGCCACAACATTAATCTGGCCATGGTCCGCCGGGGGCTTGCCGAAGTTTACCAGGGCCGGTTACCTAAAAATCTTGATTCCGCCCCTTACAGAAAAGCCCAGGCTGATGCCAGGCGCAGATGGGTAGGCATCTGGTCCCAGGGTAAGGCGTATAAAAGTCCCAAAAGGTGGCGCAAAGAAAATCCCAGGTAAGTATATGGGTAAAGAATCAATTTTGTATTCCTGAGCGACGGCAAATATGACGAATTTCAGCAACTTCAATATGAGCTGTTCGTGTTAGGTGGATTATTGGTAATGCCTGAAGCGGAATTCATGTTTGAATGCATAAGTTAGACGGGGAGCGACGCATGGACGATACGGATCAAAACCAATAAAGAAAGTTTCAATCCACGCTCCCGCATGGGGAGCGACCAAAACTGTATCATCAGCTCGGCCTCAATACCCGCGTTTCAATCCACGCTCCCGCATGGGGAGCGACATGCTCAGACAGAGCAGATTGATACTGCAAATCAGTTTCAATCCACGCTCCCGCATGGGGAGCGACAAACAATATCATTGGCATCCATGCTGGATCCCATGGTTTCAATCCACGCTCCCGCATGGGGAGCGACTTTACCAGATCGATGCCAGTGTGACCGGTTACAGTTTCAATCCACGCTCCCGCATGGGGAGCGACGTGTTGCCATAACGACAATACAATTCTTTTTTCTAAGTTTCAATCCACGCTCCCGCATGGGGAGCGACTGGACTACTGGCCTCGTTGTAATCCAGGAGATGTTTCAATCCACGCTCCCGCATGGGGAGCGACACCGGTGGCATCCTTCAGGTTGCTCAACATGCCTTGTTTCAATCCACGCTCCCGCATGGGGAGCGACTGGCTAAACAGTTAGGTGATCAAGATAAAGATATGGTTTCAATCCACGCTCCCGCATGGGGAGCGACCTATAGATTATCTGCGGGATGATATGACCCCTGTCGTTTCAATCCACGCTCCCGCATGGGGAGCGACTAACCATAGCAGCAGATAGATTAACAAGGAGAGCCCTGTCGTTTCAATCCACGCTCCCGCATGGGGAGCGACATCTACCCGACGGAGTCGGTATATACCATGTATCGTTTCAATCCACGCTCCCGCATGGGGAGCGACGGGATCACAGGACGGGCCGACGGAGTCGGTATAGGTTTCAATCCACGCTCCCGCATGGGGAGCGACCTCTGCGCCCGCTTAATTTGGGAGTCACTAAACGTTTCAATCCACGCTCCCGCATGGGGAGCGACAACCTGAGGCCGACGGCAGTACTGAGTTCAATAAGTTTCAATCCACGCTCCCGCATGGGGAGCGACCCCCTAGCTGTGATATAATGTGGGTTAAATCGATTGTTTCAATCCACGCTCCCGCATGGGGAGCGACTTTTGGTTGTCCTGTATGTATACATTAGCCTTTCGGTTTCAATCCACGCTCCCGCATGGGGAGCGACCAACAGGGTGCCAACACCCCCTTGTGCCTTAGCTGTTTCAATCCACGCTCCCGCATGGGGAGCGACTGTTGCTATATTAACCTGCTATAATTTAACACAAACAAATTGTCAAAGGGCGATCCTTCTAAAAATCGTTGATTTTTTAAATGAGTGCGACCTATTTGAGAATAAAATCTAATAAATTCATATTCTTTTGTAAATGCGAACCTATGAAAAATCAATCTTGTACATCCGTATTCAGACGCCTGATACGACTTTTCAACAAGATTTGGACTATAGGTTCGCATTTTTTCACAGAATTAGTGGCCCATCAAAATCAATCGACTTTTTGGCGCCGATATGTTCAACCCGTCTTTTCCAGTTTGCATTTCAGGATCTATTTCATCAATCAAATTTTGCCTTAAAACCGTCCACTGTGCAGGATCGACCACACACTCAAAAACAGAGTACTGAACTCTTTGACCATAGTTCTGACATGCTTTTGCAACGCGCCGTAAGCGCTTTGCGCCATTCCCCTCTATGGAAACGTCATAACTTACCAATACCAGCAAAAGAACTCCTTTGCCTATTTCCAGATAAACGGCGGATATCCATCAAGATCCCCACGGATAAATCTTGCCATAAGCAGGGTCTGGATAAAAAACAACGTTGAAATCTGGATTTTCTCATTTAAAAATGGATGAATCAGGCTTTCCTGCTTTCTTTTCTGATACGTCGTCAGAACGATTTTCCGGGTATCATCATCCATATGAACAGCGCCTGACTCTTTTATGATAAATCCCTCGGGTTTAACCTGGCCCCTGTTGATCATTGACAGTACAAGCCGGTCCGCAAGAAACGGTCTGAATTCCTCCATCATGTCCAGGGCAAGTCCCGGTCTGCCGGGACGGTCCCGGTGCAGAAAGCCCACTGACGGGTCCAGCCCCACGGACTCCAAGGCAGATCTGACATCATGAACCAGCAGTGTATACACAAAAGAGAGCAGACAATTTACCCTGTCAGTAGGGGGCCTTCTGTTCCGTCCGGAAAAAGCAAATGCGTCCTTTTGATGAAAGATCAATTGCTCAAAGACACTGAAATACTGACGGGCCGCGTCTCCCTCAATGCCGCGAAGACGGTCCAGGTCGTCTTTGTGCAACTCTTTACGGATATACATTGACAGCCGGTTGGATACCTTTTTGACAGAGACCACATCCATTTTTTCGGAATGATCCCGCAAGCTGCGTTCAAGTACGGTCCGGCAGTTTGCAATTTTTCCGGTCAGGACAAAACCCGCCACCTGTGCAGAAATATCCGGCTTGTCCGCCATCCGGAACTGTTTTCTTCGC
>PDWI01005394.1_pt1 | contig 16543 bp, 11 predicted proteins | sample 1430891 | NCBI WGS metagenome assembly PDWI01 (sample SAMN01162508, study PRJNA174530) | Oral metagenome, whole genome shotgun sequencing project. | biome: Marine environment; feature: Marine mammal; material: Swab sample of the gingival sulcus; isolation source: swab sample of gingival sulcus...
ATTTCAAACAAATCTTCATAAGGAACATTTGCTTCAGCGAGTAATACATTCATATGCCCAGGCATACGTCCTGCTACAGGATGAATTGCAAAGCGAACTCTTGCACCATTAGCTCTAAGTTTATCAGCAAGTTGTTTTACCTCATGTTGAGCTTGGGCTAAAGCCATACCATAACCTGGTACAATAATAATATCTTTTGCTTCTTTTAATGTATTCTCTGTAGAAGTTGTCTTTTTTGTATTTACTTGCTCACTAATTATTTTTTCTTCTTTCTTATTTTCAGAAGAGCTAGTTTTTACATTCGTTTTTTTAGATGTTCCTAAAAGAATAGACATAAGGCTTCTATTCATAGCCTTACACATAATTTGAGTAAGCAACAATCCGGAAGAACCAACAACCCCTCCAACAGCTACTAAAAATACATCTCCTATGGCCATACCAGCAATAGCACCAGCAACACCACTAAAAGAATTTAATAAGGATATAGTTATAGGCATATCAGCTCCACCTACTCTGATAGAGAAAAGAAGACCAAAGAAAAAGGCAAAAAGAGAGACTCCTATAATTAACCAAAGTAAATTAACACCTACACTTGAAGAACTTATTGTTCCAAGAGCGATAAAGAAAATCATTACTACTAATGATAAACTTGTCATTAAAGAGTGAAAAGGGAATACTTTGGGTTTTTGATCTAATACTCTATGAAGTTTTCCTGCAGCCACTAAACTACCAATCAGTGTAATAATACCAATTCCAATGGCTAAGTATCCAGTTGATAATGAAAATACACCAATCTCCCCTATACTACCAATTTTACAAACAGTAAGTATTCCAACAAGAGCTGAAGCTCCTCCTCCTAAACCATTTAACAATGCAACAAGTTGAGGCATTTGTATCATTTTTACTCGAAGAGCAAACATTGCTCCAATAAGTGTTCCTATAATCAATGATGGATATAGAGTCCATGAAGAAATTATAGAAATTCCATCATGTTCTTTTGTCATTAATGTGTATACAATGCCTACTAATAAAGCTAAAGCACTTAATATATTTCCAAGAGAAGCTCTTCGAACTTTACTCATTAGAGATATCCCTAGCATAACTAGTAGGGATAAAGAAGAACAAATTATTATATCTATAGTTCCCATATTTATTATTTATTCTTTTTTTGTTTAAACATTCGAAGCATACGGTCTGTAACTCCAAAACCTCCGACAACATTAATTGTTGCAAGTATAATAGCAATTGCTCCTAGTATTTGTCCCCACACCTCATCTTTAATTAGATAAGCAAGTCCTGCGGCAGCTAAAGCTCCGATAATAGTTACCCCTGATAAGGCATTCATCCCAGACATAAGAGGGGTGTGTAGTAGACTTGGAACATTTTTAATTAAAAAATAACCTATAAATGTTGCTGCAATAAAAACAACAACTAAAATTAATGGATGCATTTTTATATTCTTTTTTTCTTATTAAAAAAATAAAACGAACCACTACTCTCTTTTTGAGAATAGTGATCCGTTTTTTTATTTAGATTAATTTCGCACAATGAGAGAATTATGCTCCCATTGCTTCGAGTGTACCTTCGTGAACAATTTCACCATTTTGTGTAACTACAATCTTTCTACAAACTTCATCTTCCATATCTAGATTTATAGCTCCATCTTTAACAAGATACTTAACTAAGTTATACATGTTTTGAGAGAACATCCAAGTGGAACTTTTTGGTAATAATCCTGGAATATTTTTAATACCTTCAAGCACAACACCATGTTTAACTTCTCTAGTTCCAGCAGGAGTTATAGAACAGTTTCCTCCTTGGTCTATAGAGATGTCAACAATTACAGATCCAGGTTTCATTTCTTTTACCATTTCTTCTGTAATTAAAATAGGTGCAATTTTTCCAGGTACTAAAGCACTACAGAAAACAACGTCCATATCTTTAAGAGTTTCTCTAAGAGCCTCTCTTTCTTTTTGTAACCATTCTTCTGGAAGATGTTTTGCATATCCTCCTTCAGCAATAGCTAATTCTTGAGGAACACCCGTATCTACAACTTTTGCTCCTAAGCTCGTAGCTTGTTCTGCTGCAGCTGGACGTATATCTGCTGCATAAGTAATTGCCCCTAGACGTTTTGCTGTAGCTAATGCTTGTAACCCTCCAACACCAACTCCTAGAACCATAACTTTCATAGGTTGGATCATACCAACAGCTGTAAACATTTGAGGCATAAAGCTAGCTAGGTCATTTGCTGCCATAAGCATTCCTTTGTATCCTGCACATGTACTCATTGATGTTAATGCATCAAGATTTTGAGCTCTTGAAATACGAGGCACACCATCTAAAGTTAGACCAATTACACCTTGTGCAGCCATTTTGCGAACCATATCATGATTTACAGGAGACGCAGGGTGAATAAAGGTTATAATATATTGTCCTTTATGCATCATGTCAATCTCATGCATATTTAAGTCTTTATTAAAAAGAGGTTCTTTTACCTTAATAATAACGTCAGCTTTTTCAAAAATTTCTTTTGGACCAGCTATTAATTGAGCACCTGCTTTTTCATATTCCTCATCATGATAAAAGGCTCCTTCTCCGGCTCCTTTTTCAAATAATACAGTGAAACCATCTGCAACATATTTTGCAATAGCCTCAGGGCTAGCAGCAACACGAGCTTCCCCGTGCATAATCTCTTTTGGAACTCCAATGATCATAATTTGTATTGATTATTTATATATTTTAATTTGAGTTTTTTTATTTCTTTACTATACAAACAAAGGTAAGTGATTTTTGACAACATTTATCTATTTAATTATAAAAAATAAGTCTAAATAAAATATTTTAAAAATTATCTTTTCTTTAGAATATTTATTTACCTATATTTATCCTAGATATAAGATAAAAATAATAGAAATAAAACTAACTAAAAACCATAATAATACAGCCATAATTAGAGGATATATTCCTATTTTTTTTATAGCTTCAAAAGAAAGTGATGCTCCAATAAAAAACATTGTTATAGTTAAGCCTTTTTTTGAAATCATAGCAACCCAATAACTAAATTGAGAAGATAGTCCTAAATAATAGGTGCTGAAAAGCATAGCGAAAATAAATCCTAGAATAAACCAAGGTATTTTTATTTTTTTACTATTACTTGAAAAAATAAAACTCGTAATTATTGCTAATGGAATTATCCACAAGGCTCGAGTTAATTTTATCATAGTAGCTATTTCTAAAGCTTTATCACCATATTCACTTGCAGCACCAACAACAGAACTCGTATCATGAATAGCTATAGCAACCCATTCTCCAAATTGTTCGGGGGTTAAATTTAACAATCTTCCTAATATAGGGAAAATAAATAATGCTATTGAATTGAGAATGAAAACGATAGCTAAAGCAATAGAGTTTTCTTCATCTTTAGCATTAATAATTGGAGATATTGCAGCAATAGCACTTCCACCACAAATTGCAGTTCCTGATGATATTAAGAATGTAATGTTTCGATTTATTTTAAAAATATAATTACCTAATATTATTCCTAATATTAAGGTTGCAAAAACAGATATTATCGTAAAACTCATACCCGATAATCCTGATTTTAGGGACTCATTTAAGTTGATTCCAAATCCCAAGCCAATTATAGAGTATTGAAGAAGTTTTTTTGAAATTTGTGAATTAATATTAGCATAAACTTTTCCACAGAAAAGAGAAAAAAGTAGTCCTACCAATAATACAAATGCAGGGGATAAAAAATCTAGGTATTTATGAAAAGCAGGATATAGATCTAATAATAGAAGTAGGCAAAGAATTAGAATTAAAGCTTTATAAATAGATTCTTTACTTTTTTCAGAGATTTTTATAAGCATACAAATAATTCTTCAAAATATAAAAAAGATGACAAAGAATTAAAAATCCTCTGTCATCTTTGTAATGGTATTTCTTTTAGTATATATTAACGATTAAAACTTTAGAAATTTCCCAAAAAGAATCGCTATTTGTTATATTTAACACAAGGTTCCCATCTTTTTCCTTTACTAATTTATAGCTAGAAGTTGGATGTTGAGTTAAAAATCTTGCTTTTTTTGAATATAGAGGTATAGTTTTTACTTTACGTAAATCAATAGTCGTAAAATAATCTTCTTGATATCCTTCTGTAGCGATTTCTCCATCAACAAGAATTTTCATTTCTTTTAAATCCTGTTTTGTTCCGATACAATATTTAACTCTATAAAGAAGAGCATCTTGTATTTTTAGCTCTTTTTCTCTTTCTTGTTCTAATTTTTCTAATTGAGCAACATTTTCAGTAAGAGTATTGATTTGTTTATCTAGATTTTTTATCGCAATATTTTTTTGTTTTAATTCTTCAGATAATAGTTTTATGCTTTTAGTTTTATCTTTTAGTTGTTTTTGTAAAGAACTTACAGTTCTAGAAAGAGACTTTCCAGCATTTCCCATTTTTTCGAGCTTTTCATTTAACTTTTGTATAAGGTCTTTATTTTTTTGTAATAATTCTGCAATAGTTCGCATATTATTCTCCACTCGTTGAGTATAACCTTTTTTTGTTTCACCTTTTACTGGAGTTGAGTTTAGATTTTTCTCAACTTCATTAATTTCTTGAAATGTTCCTAAAACAGATGCAATAATATTGTCTGTTTCGTCCATTTGGCTTTGCATTAAATGATTTACGGTTATAAGAGAATCTATTTTTTTTTGTTTCTTTTTAGATTCAGTACAAGAACTAATAGACAATGTACTTATAAGAAGTAGTACAGATGGTAATAAATAAGTTAATTTTTTCATATCATTTTTATTTTAATCATTTTTATTTTTATTGTATTTTTCTTTTCCCTCTAAAATTAACACAAATTCTCCTTTGGGAGATATTTGACTAAAATGTGTAATAAGTTCAGAAATAGTACCTCTAATATACTCTTGATACATTTTTGATAATTCCCTACAAGCAACAATACGCCTATCTGTTTCAACAAATTTTGAAAAGGCTTCTAACGTTTTTAAAATACGATAGGGAGACTCATAAATAATAACTGTACGTTTTTCATTTGCTAGTTCTTGAATTTTTGTTTGTCTTCCCTTTTTGGGGGGTAAGAAACCTTCAAAAACAAAATGCATTGAAGATAAACCTGAAGCAACTAATGCCGGGACAAATGCTGTTGGTCCTGGAAGACAGTCGACTTCAATTTGACTTTCAATACAAGCTTTTATAAGGAAAGAACCAGGATCACTTATCCCTGGTGTCCCAGCATCAGATATTAATGCAACAGTCAAACCTTTCTTTATTCTTTCAACTAAAGTATCTGAGGTTTTAAATTCATTGAATTTATGATGACTTTCTAGTGGCTTTTTGATATTTAAATGAGATAATAACTTAAGAGAAGTTCTAGTGTCCTCTGCTAAAATTAGATCAACCTCATTTAAAACTCTTACTGCTCTTAATGTAATGTCTTCAAGATTTCCAATAGGAGTTGGAACTATTACTAACTTGCCTTCTTTCATATTTATTGTTTTAGATTTGCCACATATGTAAACATCACATTGATGGGACAAATGTAATAAAAATTAACATTTTCTAGTAATAGAAATAATATCATTTTTTAGAATTCAGAAAATTTTCTTCTTCTTAAAATAAAATAGCTCCAAATAATACTTTTTTTTCCTAGATTTTTGGTTTCATTCTTCACCAATACTTTATATTTCTCTCTCATTTTCCAAAAATCTAGATGAGCTCTAGGTATAGCTCTAAAAGAAGCAGGTTCTCCCTTTATAAGGAAAGAGAAGGCAACTAAAAAATCTAAAAAAAAACGTACAATATATTTGAATATAAATTTTGTTTTTGTTAGATTTTTATATAACATTAAAAAGTTATTACGAAAATTTAAATATACTTTTTTGCTATTTCCTTTATTTAAACTTGCTCCCCCCATATGAAACACTTCACTTTCTGGAGTGAAAATTATTTTTCCTTGATTTTTTTGTAATCTCCATGCAAGATCAATCTCTTCCATATGTGCAAAAAAGTTAACATCAAATCCTCCAACTTTAAGAAAATCTGCTCTCCGAACAAATAAACAAGCACCACTTGCCCAAAATATAGGGATTTGCTGATTATATTGTCCGTAATCTTTTTCAATGGCATCAAAAATACGACCTCTGCAATAAGGATATCCTAAAGAATCAATAAAACCTCCAGCAGCTCCCGCATATTCAAAAAAATCTCTTTTATAATAATCTTTTATTTTGGGCTGAATTGCTACTATTTTAGGATCTTTTAAAAATAATTCTAATGGTTTTTTTATCCAATTAGAAGAGGGTTCAACATCACTATTTAACAAACATAAATAGGGTGTTTTTATCTCTTTAACAGCACGATTATAACCTTCAGCATAACCATAATTTTTTTCAAAACAAAGAAGATCTACTTCGGGATATTTATTTTTCAGCCAATCTACAGATCCATCAGAAGAGCCATTATCAATGACAAGTATTGCAGCTTCTTCTTTAGGTGTATAATTAATAACAAAGGGAAGATTCTTTTCTAGTAAGTGTTTGCCATTCCAGTTAAGAATAGCAATTGTTATTAATTGGGACATAAAATCTTAAACAATTAAACAACATTCTTGTTGAGATGAATACTCCCCTATTTCATTAAAAGTAATCATTCCAACTAAATTTTCATCATAAGGACGAGCTACTCTAATATAATTATCAGAAAAACCAAACATCATATTATTAATTCTATTTTTTTCCCATAAGATAGGTCGTTTTTGAAATTGATGCTCTTCATAAAAATCAAGAAGATGTTCTTGAGATAAAATTTGTAAGCGATGATTTCTTTCTTTTTTTATTTGAGGACTTATTATTGGTTTTATTTTTAAGGCATCTGTTCCACTTCTTTCACTATATGAGAAAACATGCAACTGTGTAAATGGAGCCTCTTTTAAGTAATCAAAAGTTTCTTCAAATAATTCATCCGTCTCCCCTCTCATTCCAACAATAACATCAACACCAATAAAGGCATCAGGCATTATCTCTTTTATTCTTTTTAATCGGTCTCTAAATAAAGAAACACCATAGCGTCTTCTCATTAATTCTAATATTTTATCAGAACCACTTTGAAGAGGCAAATGCCAATGAGGCATAAATCTTTTAGAAGATGCTACAAAATCAATAACTTCATCAGATAGTAAATCGGGTTCTAATGAACTAATTCTATATCTTTCTATACCATCAACAGCATCCAAGGCTTTTATCAGATCTAAAAAACTTTCTTTTGTAGAACGTCCAAAATCTCCAATATTAACACCGGTTAAAACAATCTCTTTTCCACCTTCTTCAACAACTTTCTCTACACTTTTCACCAGCATCTTTATAGAACCATTGCGACTAACTCCCCTAGCCTTTGGAATTGTACAATAAGAACAAGCATAATTACATCCATCTTGGACTTTTAAAAAATGTCTAGTCCTATCATCACTGGAACAACCTTCTTCAAAACGATGCAAGTGTTCTCTTGTCCCAGAAAACAACTGAGGTCCTTCTTTTCTTATACCATCTTTAGAAAAACAGGCCGCAATTTTATCTAAGACTTCGCTTTTTCGACCAGCTCCTAAAACTAAATCTACACCTGGTATCTCAATTATTTCTTTTCCTTTTAATTGTGCATAACAACCTATAACAACAACTAAAGCATTAGGATTCTCTCTAACGACTTTGTGAATAACTGTTCTACCTTTACGGTCAGCAACACTAGTAACAGAACAGGTATTGATTATACAAATATCTGCATTAACATCATTTTCAGATTTTGAGACCCCAACATCTTGTAATTCCTTTTTTATTGTGGAAGTTTCTGCAAAATTTAATTTACACCCAAGGGTATAAAATGATGCTTTTTTTCCTTGTAAAATATCTCTAACATTATTTTTGTTACACATTGTATTACTATTCAAAAGGATCACTAGCTGTACCTAAAGATGATTCTTCTATACTATTGTTAAACAGCATCTGGTCATAATCTTCAAAACGAACATATTTTCCTTGAAAAGCTAATTTAACTTTACCAATTTCCCCATTTCTATGTTTGGCAATAATTATAAATCCTATCCCTTTTGTTGTTGTTTCATCTTCGTTCTTATCAATTCCATAAACTTCAGGTCTATGGATAAAGCAAACCATATCAGCATCTTGTTCAATAGCTCCAGATTCACGTAAATCAGATAATTGAGGTTGTTTACTATTTTGATCGCCTTGTCTTGATTCTAGATTACGATTTAACTGAGAAAGAGCTATAATTGGAATATTTAGTTCTTTTGCTAATATTTTTAAAGATCTAGAAATCAAACTAACTTCTTGTTCTCTATTTCCAAAATGCATACCTCTTGCTGTCATTAATTGTAAATAGTCAATAATAATTAGTTTTACCCCTTTTTCTTGAACTAAACGTCTTGCTTTTGAACGTAATTCAAAGACAGATAAACTAGATGTATCATCAATATATAATGGTTTCCCATTTAATAGACTTTCAGATTGATTTAGTTTTGAAATTTCCTTATCATTCAGTTTCCCTGTTTTTAGTTTTTCAGCTTCAATATCGTGAAGATTACTAAGTATACGTTTCATCAATTCTTCACTACTCATTTCCAAGTTAAAAACGGCTATTGGGATTTCATTGTCAATAGCCATTTTTTTTGCCATAGATAAAACGAAAGCCGTTTTTCCCATAGCTGGACGAGCTGCCACAATTACAAGGTTTGATTTTTGCCAACCTGCAGTTTTATCGTCTAGAGAAGTAAATCCAGAGGGAAGTCCACTTAATCCGTCTCCTCTTGCTTGAGTTTCATCAATTTCTTTTAGGACATTAGGAACAATATTTACAGCTTGAACAAATCCTTTTTGTAAGTTTTGTTGAGCAAGATTAAAAAGCTCTTGTTCAGCAGTTTCCATTTGTTGGTCTACTTCCTGAACATCTTCATAAGCTTTATTTACAATTTCAGCACCAACATTAATAAGTCTTCTACTTATATATTTATTAGCAACAATATGTGCATTATAATCTAAATTTGCTGTTCCTGCAACTTTTTGTGTTAGTTCAGCTAAGTATGAGCGACCTCCAACTGTTTCTAATTCATCAAGTCTACGTAACTCTTCAGCGACAGAATTTATATCAATGGGTTTTTTTTCACTTTCTAAATTTCCCGCAGCAGAGAATATTAAAGCATGTCTTTTCTCATAGAAAGAATCAGGGACAAGTAGTTGGGCAACATCTGAATAAGCATCTCTATCTAATAATATCGCTCCTAAAACAGAAGCCTCCATTTCTAAGGCTTTAGGAGGAATTCTTTCTATTGATGAAGGGCTTGTAGAGCCTTTTTTATTTGCCATTTGGTATATTTATGATAATAGGGTTTGTTTAATCTAATTTTAAAACAGCTAAAAATGCTTTTTGAGGAACTTCTACTGTACCGATTTGTTTCATACGTTTTTTCCCTTCTTTCTGTTTCTCTAACAATTTCCTTTTTCTGGATATATCTCCCCCATAACATTTTGCGGTAACATCTTTTCTAACAGCTTTTACAGTTTCTCTTGCAATAATTTTAGCCCCAATAGCTGCTTGTATGGCAATGTCAAATTGTTGACGTGGAATTAACTCTTTTAATTTTTCACACATTCTTCTACCAAAAGAGACACTATTGTCAAAGTGCGTAAGAGTAGAAAGAGCATCAACAGGCTCTCCATTAAGTAATACGTCTAACTTAACTAATTTAGAAGGTCTATAATCAATAATATGATAGTCAAAAGAAGCATATCCTTTAGATATACTTTTTAATTTATCATAAAAATCAATTACAATTTCCCCTAAAGGCATATCAAAGATAACCTCAACTCTATTGCCTGTTATAAATTCTTGTTTTACGAGAATTCCCCTTTTATCCATACATAAAGATATTATAGGACCTATATAAGACGCTTGAGTGATAATCGTTGCTTTAATATAAGGCTCTTCAATTTTTTCTATTGCAGTTATTTCAGGTAATCCAGAGGGATTATGTACCTCTTTAACACTCCCTTTTTTATCATAGACTTTATAGGACACATTCGGAACCGTCGTGATAACATTCATACCAAATTCTCTATCTAAACGATCTTGAATAATTTCCATATGTAATAAGCCTAAAAATCCACAACGAAATCCAAAACCAAGAGCAGCTGAACTTTCTGGAGAAAAAGTCAAAGAAGCATCATTTAATTGTAGTTTTTCTAAAGATGCTCGTAAGTTTTCAAATTCTTCTGTTTCTATAGGATATACTCCAGCAAAAACCATTGGTTTTACTTCTTCAAATCCATCTATTGCTTCTAAAGCTGGATTTTCAATATGTGTTATCGTATCTCCTACTCTTACTTCTGAACTTGTTTTTATCCCCGAAATAATATATCCAACATCTCCCGTTTGAAGTTCTTTACGAGGCTCCATATTTAATTTCAAGATTCCAATTTCATCAGCATCATATTCCATACCTGTTGCAATAAATTTCACTTTATCTCCTTTTTTGATAGCTCCATTTACAACCTTGTAGTATGCAATAATTCCTCTAAAAGGGTTAAATACAGAATCAAAGACAAGACATTGTAAGGGGGCATTAGGATCTCCTTTAGGGGCAGGAACTTTATCAACAATAGCTTTTAGAATTTTTTCAACTCCTTCTCCTGTTTTTCCACTAGCTCGAATAATATCTTGGGCATCTTCGCCTAATAAATCAACAATTTGGTCTTCAACTTCTTCAGGATTAGCACTAGGTAAGTCTATTTTGTTAATTATAGGGATAATTTTCAAATCATGCTCAATAGCCATATATAGATTTGAGATTGTTTGAGCTTGTATTCCTTGTGAAGCATCTACAACGAGCAGAGCTCCTTCACAAGCCGCTATAGATCGAGAAACTTCATAGCTAAAATCAACGTGTCCAGGAGTATCTATTAGATTAAGGATATATTTTTCTCCATCTAACTCATACTCCATTTGTATTGCATGACTCTTTATTGTAATACCTCTCTCTCTTTCTAAGTCCATATCATCAAGAACTTGAGCTTGAAGATCTTTTCCTTGCACCGTTTTGGTGATCTCTAAGAGACGATCAGCTAAAGTACTTTTTCCATGATCAATGTGTGCAATTATGCAAAAGTTTCTGATATTTTTCATTTTTATATTCTACAATACTCATTTCTATAGTAGGACAAAGTTACGATAATAAAGTCAAATATATTTTCTTCTTTTTTCTAGTTAGACTTTAATCATTTGCTAACTAAAGATTTAAAGTTCTCTAACTAGAAAATTTAAAAGCATTGCTTATTATTGTATCTTTGACTTTTAAAAGAGGACACAAGTCTTATTTTCTTATTTAAGAACATTTTATTATGAAGTATTTTTTTCAATTTATTTTAAAAACAAGTATAGCTATTATTACTTTATTTTCTTTTTATAGCTGTGACAATTCCATTGGAAATGAGTTTATTTCGGCAAGCGGAAACCCTGGAGAAATTTTAGTTGTAATGGAAAAAGAATGGCTGAAGTCAACTGAAGGAGAAGAAATTAAAAACATACTTAAAGAGGAAGTTGAAGCTCTTCCTCAAATAGAACCCTTTATGCATGTTCAAACAATAGCAAGAAAGGATTTTGGTGACTTCTTGAGAAATATAAGGAATATATTAATTATAGATTGCAATAAAAAGACATATACCCATAATTCTATAAAATTCCATTACGATGAATGGGCTAAAGGACAACTTATAGTTATTGTACAAACTCCTGAAAAGGATTCAATTCGAGCATTAGCAAAAAAGCATAAAAAAACAATTCAAAATCTTTTCTTACGTCATGAACTGTATAGATATGCAGATGTTTGGAGTAAAGATTATAGCTCAAAAGCAGACGACCTTTGTCAAGAAGTTTTTAAACATCACATTAATCTACCACAAGATTTTTTATCTTTTAAAAAAGGGAATCAATTTTTATGGCTTTCCAATAATGCTTTTTCAAAAAGAACAGACGTGGTAATTTATACCTTACCTTATTCCCCACAATCACTTTCAAAAGAAAAAATAATCTCTTATAGAGATAGTATCTTAAGGGCAAATATTCCTGGAGCTGCTCCAGATAGTTATATGACTACCACTCCACAAACAACAAGCTTGAAAAAAATGAAACTTCCTAATGGAGACACCTTGCTAGAATTAAAAGGACTTTGGGAGACAACAGGGCATTCTATAATGGCTGGTCCTTTTGTTGCTCATATTCTTTTTGATAAAAGTGAACAAAAAACATATTATTTAGAATCTTTTATTTATCATCCGAATGAAAATAAAAGAGAACTTATTCGTAGGATGCAAGCTGCATTATTTTCATTTAGGTCTCAAAATGAAAACATGTTTAAATATGAATTTCTAAAGAGAATTTGGTGGTCTGAAAAATAATATGAAATGATGGAAAATAGTAAGACAAAAATAAAAGTTGGAATTACCCATGGAGATATTAATGGTATAAATTATGAAATCTTATTAAAAACTTTTATAAAAAAAGGCATACTAGAACTTTTTACTCCAATTATTTACGGTTCATCAAAAGCATTAGAATTTTGGTCCCAACATACTAAGTATGAAGATTTATCTTCTTGGAAGTATATTGATGCGCTTGAAAATATAGAACCTGATTTTGTAAATTTAATTTCTTGTTGTAAGGAAGAAGAGGTAAGCGTTGAGATTGGTAAAGCAACTCCTCTTGCAGGAGCTTTAGCTTTTCAATCTTTAGAAATGGCAATTCAAGACCTTAAAGACAAAAAAATAGATGTTCTACTTACTGCTCCTATCAATAAATCTGTTATGCCTGATACTTTTCCCTACAATGGGCATACTGATTATTTAGGATATAAATTTAATCTTCCTGAAGATCGCAATCCTTTGATGATATTAACATGTGATGATATACGTGTTGCACTAGTAACTACCCATATTTCTATACAAGATATTGTAAAAAATATTACTTCAAAAAAAATAGTGGACAAATTAAAAGATCTTAATTTGTCATTACAAAAAGATTTTAATATAGAAAAACCCAAGATAGCAGTTTTAGGACTTAATCCTCATTGTGGAGATAATGGTTTAATGGGCAATGAAGAAAATAGTATAATAAAACCTGCTATAAAAGAAGCTTGGGAAGAAAATGGCATCCTATCTTTTGGGCCTTTCCCTAGTGATGGTTTTTGGGGCTCAGCAGAGCTTCATAAATATGATGCTATTTTAGCTATGTATCACGATCAAGGTCTTACTCCTTTTAAGGCATTATTTATGGATAGAGGTGTTAATTTTTCTGCGGGGATTTCAATTGTCAGAACTTCTCCAGATCATGGTACTGGATTTGCAATTGCAGGAAAAAATGTAGCATCCGAGATTTCATTTTGTGAAGCAATCTATCTAGCTATAGATATATACAGAAAAAGGCAGCAATATGAAAATGCGAGAAAAAATCCTCTCCCTACTCTATACAATATAAAAGGTCACGATTCTTAAGAAAATAAAAGTATGGGGGATAAGCATAGTAAAAATCTCACAGTTTATTCTGCTTCAGCTGGATCTGGAAAAACGTATACTCTAACAAAAGAATTTTTATGTTTAGCTTTAAAAAAAGGGCGTAGTGCAGATTATTTTGCACATATTGTTGCGATGACTTTTACAAAAAAAGCAACCAATGAAATGAAAGCTCGGATAATTGAAACTTTATTTCAACTATCTCAAGAAACAGCCCCCTACTCATCTTTATTTACAGAAATTTCACAAGCCACTTATCAGACAAATACAGAATTAAAAATAAGTGCAAGAAAAATGCTTCTTGCACTTCTAGGAGATTACTCATCATTTAAGATTAAAACAATAGATTCTTTTTTTCAAGAGATAATTCGCTCTTTTGCTCATGAACTGAAATTTTCGGGCAATTATAAAGTTGAATTAGACCAGAATTATTGGCTTAATCAAGCAATATTGCTCCTTCTAAATAGTTTAAATGACCCCGATACGCCTGAAATACAATATGAACAATTAAAAAATGATTTGATAGCAATTTCAGAAGAAAATCTAAATGAAGGGAAAGGACATAACTTAATAAAGCCTTTAGAAGATTTAGCCAAAGATCTTTTTTTAGAAGGACCTCAAAAAGCAATAGCATCCAATTCTTTTCCAACTAAAAATAAAATTTTAGAAACTCTTCATTACTTAAATGAGGTTTTACTTGCAAATGAAAAGAGAAGACTTCATTTTAAAGCAAAAATTATTGAGACTTTTGAAAAAAACGACATTTCTATTGAAGAACTAAAATATGGAGGAAAAAGGCAATCTCCTTTAGCTCCCTATTTAAATTCAGAGAAAGGAGCAGCCTTTCCTTCTCTATCGGATAGTTTTATAAAAAAGACAAAAGAAGAGATTAACATTAATGATTTTTGTAAAAAAGATGTCCCTATAGAAAAAAAAGGACTAATTGAAAATCTTTTAACTCATACAATAGATCTAAGTAATATGCATCAAGAATTATTAGATCTATATATCGAACAAGGAACAGCATTAGCTATAAAAAAGCATTTATCAACATTGAGAGTTCTTAGTGATATTAATGAAATAATGTTACAAAATGGACGAGAACAAAATACGATGTTGTTAAATAATGCAAATCTTTTCATAAAACAAATTATAGAAGATTCTGATACCCCTTTTATTTATGAAAAGATCGGTTCTTATTTTAGACATTTTATGATTGATGAATTTCAAGATACTGCTCTTATTCAATATGAAAACTTAAAACCTCTTTTATCTGATAGCTTAAGTAATGAGTATAAAAATTTAATTGTTGGAGATGTTAAGCAAAGTATATATAAATTTAGAAATTGTGATTCTTCAATTTTAGATAAATCTCTCGAATATGATTTCTCAGAGCAATTTCAACTCAATAATCTTGATACAAATTGGAGAAGTAAAGCTGAAATTGTTAGATTTAATAATAATTTATTTTCAATTCTTCCTTCAGTTATACAGGAAGTTTTTAATGATGATTTAAAGTCTGCAACTTCTTATTTTTCATCCCATACTATTCCCAAGATTTCTTTAGAAAAAGAGTTTATTCAAACCTATCGCTCAATTCATCAAAATTACAAACCTCAAACGACAGAAAAAGGAAAAAGTTATCAAAGGGGATTTGTATCTATTATAAAATTTAATGAAGAAGGACAAAAAAAAGAGGAGCAAAAGACTCCTCTAATGACTGACTGTGCTTATAATTTGGTAGATGTTATAAAAGAGCTGATACTTGAAAAAAAATATAGACCAAAAGATATTGCAATTCTGGCAAATAAAAATAAAGAACTGGAATCTATAGCACATTTATTATTGCAAGAAGCAGAAAAAGAAAATGGAATAAATAAAGATATTTTTAAATTCATTTCTGCCAAATCATTATTTACTATAAATTCTTCTTTAGTTCGTTTTATAATTTCTCTATTAAAACTTATTTCTTCTCAAAAAAATGAAAGTCAAGAAAAATTAGTAGAAGCTCATTTCTCTGTATTATTTCCCCTGATAGAATTATCGTATCTCCATAATTTTATTAAAAATTTATTTGATAAAGTAGTATACACTCCACTTTACGAGTTAGTTGAATATATTATTAAAAAAATCTCCTTGTTTGATAAAGAGCAAAGGATTGAAAATAATCCATATGTTACCTATTTCCTAGATCTTGTTTATAGATTTCACTGTGATCAAGCAGCTGATATAAATAAATTCTTAGATTGGTGGGATAAAAAGGGGATAAAAAGTCAACTTCCTGCAGGCAGTAATGAGGATGCTATAACACTATTAACCATACATCAGTCAAAAGGTCTTTCTTTTCCTATAGTCCTCTTACCTTTTCCTAATTGGGACTTATTTAAAGAACGGAATTTTAATAGTAGAATGTGGCTCTCCTCACCTTCCTTTGCTGAATCGTTCTTTTCAAAAATTCCATTAAAGATATATCCTGTTCCCAAAACAACATCCTTAAGTTCAAGCTATTTTATTGGAGAATATTATAATGAGCTTATGGCTGAATTAAAAGATAGATTTAATCTTTTTTATGTAGCAATGACTAGAGCAGAGACAGGACTTGTTCTTTGGTTAAATAAAGCAGATAAAGGCAGTAGATCTTTAAATAAGATTCTGGTTGATTATATAGATACAATTCCCTATGATAATATAATAGATGCCCCTTTGAATGTTATTGAAGAAAAAGAAAAAAAATCTGCAAATTTTTCAATTCTAACGACTCAAAACCAAACTAAAAATGCGATTAGGGTAAAATTGCAAGAAAGAGAAGAATTTGAATCAATCCATATGAAGTATGGAAAATTAATGCATAAAATTTTAAGTTCAATTTTATATAAAAGTGATATAGATTTTGCTTTAGAAAAAGCAATAAAAGACGGATTAATCAAAAGAAGCGAAAAAGAAA
>PDWI01005397.1_pt1 | contig 16537 bp, 14 predicted proteins | sample 1430891 | NCBI WGS metagenome assembly PDWI01 (sample SAMN01162508, study PRJNA174530) | Oral metagenome, whole genome shotgun sequencing project. | biome: Marine environment; feature: Marine mammal; material: Swab sample of the gingival sulcus; isolation source: swab sample of gingival sulcus...
ATCGAGTTTAGAAAAGCGGCTGCGATAGACTGTACTATCGACGAGGCTTCTAAAACAGAGTTGGAATATCCTTTTAAAGGTAATGTGGACATCAAAAAATTAGAGAAAGTATTTGACGAGAATGATGCTTCCAAAATCAAATTTATTTTGGTTACTGTAACCAACAACACTTCCGGAGGTCAGCCTGTTTCTATGCAGAACTTAAAAGATGTAAGAGCTTTCGCTGACCAAAAAGGCGTTAGAGTGATTTTTGACTCGGCTCGTTTCGCTGAAAATGCTTACTTCATTAAGAAAAGAGAAGCCGGTTACGAAAACAAAACCATCAAAGAGATTGTAGCTGAAATGTATTCTTACGCTGACGGTATGACTATGAGTAGTAAGAAAGATGCGATTGTAAATATGGGTGGTTTTATCGCTATGCGCGAAAAAGAATTGTTCGACAAAGCTTCTATGTTCAATATTATGTTCGAGGGTTATTTAACTTACGGTGGTATGTCCGGTCGTGATATGAACGCTTTGGCTCAAGGTTTGGACGAGGGTACTGAGTTTGAATACTTAGAAACTCGTATCAAGCAAGTAGAGTATCTTGGTAACAAATTGATTGAATATGGTATTCCTATTCAGCGACCTGTGGGTGGACACGCTGTGTTTGTGGACGCTAAAAAGGTATTACCTAACTTGCCTAAAGAGCATTTTGCCGCTCAAACTTTGGCGATAGAATTATATCTTGAAGCCGGTATCAGAGGTGTGGAAATTGGCGCTATCTTAGCGGACAGAGATCCTGTTACAAGAGAGAACCGTTACCCTGAATTAGAGTTAGTTCGCTTGGCAATTCCTCGTAGAACTTACACCAACAACCATATGGATGTAATTGCTGCTGCTGTTAAGAATGTATTTGACAGAAAAGAGCAAATTACTAAAGGTTTCAAGATTACTAAGGAAGCCCCTATTATGCGACACTTCACCGTTGAATTAGAGAGATTGTAGAATTCGGTTGAAAGTTCAAAGTTAAAAGTTTCAAGTTGAATGTAAAAAGTTTTGCCGATTAATGACACAACATTAAAAGGCAAAACTTTCTTTCAAGGCTTATCTGGTGTATATTTGCACCAATCGGTCATTAAAACAAATAACATTATGATAAGGCAAAGCATCTCTTTAACAGAACCTAATAACAATTGGTTAAAAGATTGTGTTGAAAACAAGGAATGTTCAAGCAAAAGCGAACTTGTAAATGATTTAATCAGACAAGCAAGGCATCAACAAACGGAAATTGATTTGGTTCGTCTAAAATTAGAAAAAGCTGAAAAAAGTGGCTTTACAACAGCTACAAAAGCAGAAATTTTAGAACAATCTAAATCCTTGTTAGATGCTTAGTTACAAGTTGAAGGTTGAAAGTTTCAAGTTAAATGTGAAAAGTTTAGCTAATTAGGTAGTATAACATTAAGGCTCAAAACTTTTTAATATGCTTTTTAGCGATAATACAAGAAAAAAACAATGGCAAGACCAAGAACAAAGCAAGATTTAATTGAGGCATCAAACCTCAATTTTGACAAACTTTGGGAAATTATAGATTCTTTTACCGAGAAAGAATTTTCGACAGAATTCGATTTTTCTGCAAATCCAAAACTAAAGGAGGCTCATTGGGCACGAGACAAAAATGTCAAAGATGTGTTAATTCATTTATACGAATGGCATCAGTTATTAATTAACTGGATAACTAAAAATAAAGCCGGAGAGACCGTTCCGCTTTTGCCCAAGCCATACAATTGGAAGACTTACGGAGAGATGAATGTGGAGTTTTGGAAAAAACATCAGAATACATCTTATAATCAAGCTATTGAAATGTTAAAAAATAGCCATAACGAAGTGATGAAAATAGTAGAAACTTTCAGTAATGAAGAATTATTTACCAATAAATATTTTTCGTGGACGGGAACTACAAGTGTCGGAAGTTACTGCGTTTCATCTATATCAAGTCATTATGATTGGGCTATCAAGAAATTGAAAAAACATAAAAAGAATATTTGCTAACTACAGCATTGAAAATCACACAAAAAAAATTATAAACATAAAAAGATATAAAAAATGAGCATAGCAAACGAATTAATAGCCCCCAAGAGTATTGTTGTTGTTGGGGGAACTGATAATGTTCACGCTCCGGGCGGTAGAGTGTTGGAAAACTTAATCAATGGAAATTTTCCGAATTTATATGTGGTAAACCCTAAAAAAGACGAGGTACAAGGTTTAAAAGTACACAAAGATGTTAAGGATTTACCTCAGGTGGATTTAGCGATTATGGCAATTGCCGCTAAATATATCCCTGATGCGGTTAAAACTTTGACCGAAGAAAAAGGCACTAAAGGTTTTATCATTTTATCTGCCGGATTTAGCGAGGAGAACGAGGAAGGCGCCAAATTAGAACGCCAAGTAGTTGAGCAAATTGAGAAAGTAAATGGTTCTTTGATAGGTCCTAACTGTATAGGTTTGTTAAACACCAATTATAATGGGGTATTTACTCGCCCTATCCCAACCTTAGACCCTCAAGGGGTTGATTTTATATCGGGTTCGGGAGCCACTGCGGTATTTATTATCGAAACAGGCGTTTCTAAGGGATTAACTTTTAACTCTGTTTACTCGGTAGGTAACTCTGCTCAGTTGGGTGTTGAGGAAGTTTTGGAATATTTAGACGAAACTTTTGACGAAAAAACTTCTTCTAAAATCAAATTATTGTACATAGAGAATGTAGATAAGCCCAATAAATTATTAAAACACGCTTCTTCTTTAATTAGAAAAGGTTGTAGAATTGCAGCCATCAAGTCGGGAGGTTCTGAAGCAGGAAGTCGTGCGGCATCATCGCACACAGGTGCTTTGGCTAGTTCCGACACAGCTGTAAATGCGCTATTCCAAAAAGCGGGTATCGTGCGTTGTAATTCTCGCGAGGAGTTAATTACTGTTGCCTCTGTCTTTATGCACCCTGAATTAAAAGGTAAAAACATCGCAGTCATTACTCACGCCGGAGGTCCTGCGGTAATGCTGACTGATGCCTTATCCAATGGCGGTTTAGATGTACCTCATATCGAAGGCGAAAAGGCAGATGCTTTATTAGAGAAATTATTCCCCGGTTCTTCGGTAGCCAATCCTATCGACTTTTTGGCAACAGGAACTGCCGAGCAATTGGGCGATATTATTGATGCGGTAAACAACGATTTCGACAATATCGATGCTATGGTGGTGGTCTTCGGAAGTCCGGGCTTATTCCCTGTTTACGATGTCTATGATTTATTAGACGAGAAAATGAAGACCAGCAAAAAGCCAATTTATCCTGTCTTGCCATCGGTTGTGAATGTAGCTGATGAAATCAAGCAGTTTGTGGCTAAGGGTCGTGTAAACTTCCCTGATGAGGTAACGCTAGGAAATGCTTTGGCAAAAGTATATCATACTTCTGCTCCGGTAGAGGAAAATATAGCGATGCCGGAAGTGGACAAAACTACTATCCGAAACATCGTTGACCAAGCTGACAATGGTTATTTAGCGCCTGAGCAAGTGGTTCAGTTATTAGATGCAGCAGGTATTGCAAGAGCCGGAGAAGCGGTGGTTAATTCTAAGGAAGAAGCCATTGAGAAAGCTAAGGCACTCGGCTTACCTGTGGTAATGAAAGTAGTAGGTCCTGTTCATAAATCGGATGTTGGAGGTGTGGTTCTAAATGTTAAAGACGAAGCCACTGTTGCGGCTGAATTTGAGCGTATGATTCAAATTAAAGACACCACTGCCATTTTAATTCAGCCTATGTTATCAGGAACTGAATTGTTTGTAGGCGCTAAGCGTGAGGACAAATTCGGACATATGGTATTATGCGGTTTAGGTGGTATCTTTATCGAGGTATTAGAAGATGTTTCTGCCGGATTAGCACCACTCACTCAAAAGGAAACCGAAACGATGATACAGTCTTTAAACAGTTACGGTATCATTAAAGGTGTTCGTGGACAGAAAGGGGTTAACGAACCTGCTTTTGCAGAAATCGTTCAGCGAGTTTCTGCTTTGGTAACTGTTGCTCCAGAAATTTTCGAGATGGACTTAAACCCACTCTTAGGAACACCTGAAAAGGTAGTAGCTGTGGACGCTCGAATCCGCATCGAAAAGTAGATTTTTTTAACTAAATAAAACAAAACCATACTCTTTAGATTTGAAGGGTGTGGTTTTTTTTCATTTGGTTGAAGGTTTTAAGGTTGAAAAGTTGTAATGTTGGAAAGTTTAGGCTTACACATCACTAAGCTCCAACAACACATAAATCAACTTATTATCAATAATTTACAACATACTCTTATAAACACAAAAAATATCCAAAAAGATTGTACTTTTGACATTTTTAAAAACATACTTAATTTGCAGACTAGGTTTTAGAATTAAAAATTATTGAATCAGCAATGAAAAAATTACTATTTGTATTTTTATTGACATTTACCTGCTTGGCTTATGCTCAAGAAAACTATTTACCTTATTACGAATGGGTTCTACAAGCTAGGGAAGCCTCTAAACAAAATAGATATAAGAAAAGTGATTCCCTTTACACTTTAGCAATTAACACGGTTTCTTTACCTCATCCTCATGACTTTATCGGAGCGTCTCTTAGTGCTTGTAAAATAGGAGAACTTGAAAAGGCTAAAAAATATCTTTTTAGATTGACCGAAACAGGATATTCTGTAAAGATGTTTAAGAAACATAAGTCCACTTTTAAGCCCTACATTAAAGGTAAAGCGTGGAGAAATTTGCTAAAGCAATATCAAAAAAACTACAAAGTGTATTACGATAATTTAAATAAAGATTTAGTTGCTACCATTAATGAAATGTATGAAAACGACCAAAAATATAGAGGATGGAATTATTCTAAGAAAATAGACGATATCAATAGAATTGACTCTGAAAACCTTGCTAAAATAAAGCTGATGCAGAAGCAATATGGAAAAATACCGGGCATCCGAGAAGTGGGTTACGACGGTATGATGTTGCTTTATATCATCTTCCGTCATGTTGATGATTCTTATACACTAGATACTTTAGGGCAGCAAATTATAGAGCAATCTAAACATGGTGATTTTCTACCTTATATGGGTCCGGCTATTATAGATTACAAGGCATTTATGCAAGTTTCATCTAAAAAATACCATATGACTTGTCAAATTTATGGCACCCAAATAATGCGTACCCCTAAAACTAAAACATCAGTTATTATACCGGTAAAAGATTATGAAAACATAAATGCTCTGAGAAGAAGTGTAGGGTTAGGAAAACTCCACGTTTCAGATACAATTATTTACGACGAACACTTGGTAAAAGAAGAATGTGGAGAGGCTTTTGAATTTTGTGATTAAAAGCCCATTTGTTCTAAACATCGGTCATATTTACGTTTATATTTAAAAACGTAAGCTCTTTACCCTGAGGCAATTTATCTCAAAATACGTCTAACAAAAGCAACCGTAAAATAAGACATCAGAAACACACAAAAAAAACCTTCCAATCCCGATAAAAAACGATTAAATCCAAAAGGAGATAAATCGCCGTATCCAATAGTCCAATAAGTAACAATACTGACATAAAAAGAATCTGAGACAACATGCCATAAACCTTCTCCACTAGAAGAAGAAAAGCCTCCTACCCCTAAATAGAATGTTAATACATACATTAAGCTAAAGAAAACATACGCTAAAAACATACTCAAGAGAACTCTAACGGGAGATGTTGCATACAAACCTGCCTTATCCAAAAGAATATCCTTAAAATAATACAACAACTTATGGAAAACATTAGCAACCTTATTCTTTTGCTTTAAAGCTCGATTAAGTTGAGCCAAAGACTCACACCTTTTAAACTCTACATAAGCTTTATCTTCAGCAATATACTCCCCTGTATTTCCAAAATTTTCTTTTAAAACCCTAAAACTATTCATGGTTTTGTAAGCTTCTACCCTTTCCTAAAACAAGCCCGCAAGGCTATTCGCATCACAAAACAATTCGCCAAACAACATTTTAACGCTTAGAAAGGGTTATATACTATGTAAATAGCTGTTGTTAACATCTTTTTACATGGCATTTTTAAAGCAAAAAAATATATAGCTATTAGTAAAAAAATAAATAGTTCAAAATATTGACACCTCTTTTCTTTGAAGGTACATTCAACTTACCAAGGCGAAATCCTAACTTGAATAAAACATTCTGCTTTTTAATACTCTCATTCACTCAAAAAATATTATTTTTGAGGTTTTGTTATTGTGTGCTTTCAACAAAAATATAATATTCTTTTAATCAATATTTTATATTTTTCAAAAGCTAAATAAATATCAAATTTTAAATATTAAGTCTCTTTTGTGTTTTTGAAAATAAGAAAGCAAAGAGGTTTTAAACAATAAAAATGAAACTTTACACAGAAGGTTTATATAAAAAATATGGTTCTCGTATGGTCGTCAAAGGCGTTTCCATAGAATTAGAACAAGGCGAAATTGTGGGTTTGTTGGGACCTAATGGTGCCGGTAAAACCACCAGTTTTTATATGACGGTGGGCTTGGTAAAACCCAATGCCGGTAAAATATTCTTAGACGATATTGAAATAACCAAAATGCCGGTATATAAAAGAGCCAAAATGGGAGTCGGATATTTGGCACAGGAATCGTCTATTTTTAGAACATTATCGGTTGAAGATAACATAAAAGCGGTTTTAGAACTGTCTAAATTTTCTAAAGAGGAACAGCGTGACCGTTTAGAATCTTTGATAGATGAATTTGGTTTAGGAAAAATACGAAAAAGCAAAGGCATACAGCTGTCCGGTGGAGAACGCAGGCGTTGCGAGATAGCTCGTGCTTTATCCATTGACCCTAAATTTATCCTTTTGGATGAACCTTTTGCAGGTGTTGACCCTATTGCCGTAGAAGATATACAACAGATTGTCAGCAAACTAAAAGATAAAAATATTGGGGTTTTAATTACCGACCACAATGTACAAGAAACCTTAAAAATAACCGATAGAACGTATTTGCTTTACGAAGGCTCTATTTTGAAATCGGGTACAGCCCGCGATTTGGCTTTAGACGAAGAAGTAAGGCGCGTTTACTTAGGTAAGAATTTTAAATTACAATAAAGATAAATAATACAAGCATAATAATATGTCGTTTTTTAAAGCAGAACACATTCACAAAGCCTATGCACAGCATATTGCTTTAAACGATGTTTCTATAGAAGTTGAAAAAGGCTCAGTTTTTGGGCTTTTAGGACCCAATGGCGCCGGAAAAACTTCTTTAATAAGAATCATTAATCAGATAACAGCTCCCGATAAAGGACAAGTTTTTTTCGATGGTAAACCTCTTAAACCTTCTGATATTAGTCGTATAGGTTATTTACCTGAAGAAAGGGGCTTATATAAGAAAATGAAAGTTGGAGAGCAAGCCATTTATTTGGCTCAATTAAAAGGTTTAAGCAAAAAGGAAGCTATAGAAAGGCTGAAATATTGGTTTAAGAAGTTCGAAATTACGGCTTGGTGGGATAAAAAAGTAGAAGAACTTTCTAAGGGAATGCAACAGAAAATACAATTTATTGTTACCATTTTGCACGAACCGGAATTGCTCATCTTTGACGAACCTTTTAGTGGTTTTGACCCTATTAATGCCAATTTGTTGAAACGAGAAATTTTGGCCTTAAAAGATAAGGGAGCTACCATTATTTTTTCTACTCACAATATGGCTTCTGTAGAAGAAATTTGCGACCATATCGCTTTAATCAACCAGTCTAAAAAGATTTTGGGAGGTTCTATTAAAGAAGTAAAAGAACAGTACAAAACCAATCAGTTTGAATTTCTTTTTAAGGGTGAAATAAACGAATCTGACTTGTCTTCTAATTCAGCTTTTGAGGTTTTAGACAATCACAAAGAACATAATGACACCTATTTAAAATTACAGCTAACCGACCATTTAATATCATCAAACGACTTGGTAAAAAGCGTTTTACCTATGGGTAACTTGATAAGCTTTAATGAAGTCATACCAAGTATGAATGATATTTTTATTAATGTAGTAGAAGCCAATAAGCAATAAACCAATGAGTACAACAGGAATAATCATAAAAAGAGAATACCTTTCCAGGGTAATGAAAAAGTCCTTTATCATAATGACCATAATAGGACCTATTTTAATGGCGGCTTTAATGGTGGGTCCCGCTATTTTAGCCAAATACGATAAGGAAGAATTAAAAGAAGTATTGGTTATCGACCAAACCAAAGCTTTTTCTCAATACAGATTGAACAGAACGTATCTAACCAATTATCAAGCGCAAAAAGACACACTTGCTATTGATAGTTCAAAAGTAATGATTAGACGACTTCCGGATACTGACAATATCAAATTTGAATTTATCAATCCGGATATGACTATAGAGCAAGGAAAGGAGATGTTAAAGGAAAGCGATAAATACGCCCTTTTATTGATACCGTCTAATATTGCCAGACAGCCGTCTTTGGAATTGTATTCTAAAAAAGGAGCTGTAGCTAATATAGAAAGTTATGTGAAATCTAAATTAGAGAATGAGATTTATAACGAAAAACTAAAAATTAACGGTGTCGATCCTGACGTTATTGAAAATGCCAAAACCCGTTTAAAACCATTAACTAAAATTATTCAAGATGATGGAGAAGAAAAAGAATCGCATTCTTTTATCACCTCTATTTTGGGTATAGCCGGTGGTTTATTGATTTATATGTTTATTTTTATGTACGGTTCTCAAGTAATGCGTGGTGTTATTGAGGAAAAAACGAACCGTATTATAGAAGTCATTATCTCTTCGGTAAAACCATTTAATTTGATGATGGGTAAAATAATAGGTGTTGCTTTGGTAGGATTCACACAATTTATTTTATGGGTAATTCTAACTTTTGCCATTGTTTCAGGGGTATCTTCTTTTATGAAAGAAGAAGCTAAACCTATTATGGAAGTACAAACACAGTCTATTATGCAATCCGGAGGAAATGGTATTGTACAGGCTCAGAATATTAATAAAGAAGAAGTTCAAGATAAAAAAGAAGTCTTTTTAGATACTTTGACCAACTTTGTACAATCAGTGAACTGGGCATTGGTTTTGGGTAGTTTCTTATTCTTTTTTATGGGAGGATATTTACTATACGCCGCTATGTTTGCTGCTATTGGTTCTGCTGTAGATTCTGAAGCAGACACTCAACAATTTATGCTACCGGTAACAGTACCGCTATTATTGGCTATCTTAATGACTCAAACAGTGTTAAAAAACCCTGATGGCGCATTGGCGTTTTGGTTTTCTATTATTCCATTTACCTCTCCTATTGTTATGATGATGCGTATTCCTTTTGGAGTACCTACTTTTGAATTGATTTTATCAGGGGTATTATTAATTGCTACATTCTTGTTTTTCACATGGTTATCGGGTAAAATATACCGAGTTGGTATTTTAATGTATGGTAAAAAAGTGAATTACAAAGAATTATGGAAATGGATAAGGTACCATTAATCATTGATACAAAACTGAAAAAAGAATAAAAAAACAGAATGAGAAGAGCAGTTATAGATTTAGGTACCAATACTTTTAATTTGCTGATAGCCGATGTAGAAGGAAAGGACTTTGATATTGTTTATAAGGCGAAAATGCCCGCTAAATTGGGGGAAAATGGTATTACCAACGATTGGATTAACGAAGATGCCTTTCAGAGGGGATTGAATATTATACAGAATTATTTAAAAATAGCACAAGAACATCGGGTTGAGCAACTAAATGCTATAGCGACTTCAGCTGTACGTTCTGCTAAAAACGGATTAGATTTTAAAGCTTTAATTAAGACAGAAACCGGTATTGATATAGATATTATTTCCGGTGAAAAAGAAGCTGATTTAATTTACAAAGGAGTACAAAAAAGTTTATTGTTTGATATTCCTTCCTATTTGATATTGGATATAGGTGGTGGTTCTACAGAATTTATTTTGGTCAAAGAGGGTGAAATAAAACAAATGCAGAGTTTTAATCTGGGCATTGCACGTTTGTTAGAACGTTTTCAGCCCGAAGATCCTATGTCTGACGAGCAAATTAAAGCTGTTAAGGACTATTTGCGTAACGAACTGAAAGCCTTTTTTGAGCTTGTTAAAGCCGAAGGTGTTACCACTTTAATTGGTTCTTCCGGTTCTTTCGACACAATTATCTCTATGATGATTCATCGCTTTTTTTCTACTAAAACTTTCAAAAAGAAATTAAGCAATGTAATTGAAATGAAGCATTTTAACACCATTTTTGATATGGTTATTTCTGCTAATGCTTCAGAAAGAGTCAGAATTCCCGGAATGGATTTACTTAGACAAGAAATGATGCCTTTAGCATTGATTTTCATTCAATTATTGATTGAAGAATGTGCTATAGAAACCATATATCAATCGAGATATGCTTTAAAAGAAGGGGTTTTATTTGAATATTAAAATTATATCGAATTAAAATAAAAAGATGTCGTTTTTATATACATTGGGCATACGTATATATGCTTTTCTTATTTCCATAATTGCTTTAAAAAATAAAAAAGCAAAGTTGTTTAAGCAAGGACGTAAGAATTGGGAAAAGCCATTGCGAGAAGCTTTCCAAAATAAGCGTTTGGAAGGACAAACTGTCATTTGGTTTCATTCGGCATCAGTTGGAGAATTTGAGCAAGCACGCCCTTTGATAGAACAAATAAGAGAGACCTATCAAGACCGTGTCTTTTTATTGCTTAGCTTTTTCTCCCCTTCCGGTTACGAACATTTAAAAGATTATAATCAAGTAGATTACGTTTCGTATTTGCCAATAGATACACCTGCTAATGCTAAAAAATGGCTTGATATTGTTCAACCGGAAAAGGTATTTTTTATCAAATATGAGTTTTGGTTTAATTATTTATCAGCTTTAAATAAAGCACAAATACCTTTATTTTTGGTATCAGGGATTTTCAGACCTCAACAAGCTTTTTTTAAATGGTATGGCTTTTGGCAAAAACAACAACTAAAGGCTTTTACTCATTTCTTTTTACAAAACGAAAATTCTAAGCAATTATTAAAAAGTATAGGCTTTAGCAATACAACAGTTTGTGGTGATACACGTGTGGACAGAGTACTTTCTATTGTGAATAACAAAAAAGAATATCCTGATATAAAACAATTTAAAGGAAATGATTTATGTTTGGTAGTGGGAAGCTCTTGGCAGGAAGACGAAGCTTTTTTGTTGCCTTTTATCAACGCTAATCCTCAGTATAAATACATTATTGCTCCCCACGAAATCAATGACAAGCGTATTAATGCCTTAAAAGCACAACTCAACTTACCTTTTCAAATCTGGTCAGGACATCAAATAGAAATTCAGAACAATACAAAGGTGTTAATTATTAATACTGTAGGGCATTTGTCTCGTTTGTATCGTTACGCCGATTTAGCCTATGTTGGTGGTGCTTTTAAAACCGGATTGCATAATGTTTTAGAACCCTCAGTATTTGGTATTCCGGTATTATTTGGTTCTATTTATCATAAATTTCAAGAAGCTAAGGATTTAATTCATGTTGGTTCTGCTGTGTCAGTAACTGATGAGGCAACATTATCAAAAGAATTATATTTATTATTTGAAAATACAGAAGAAAGACAGCAGCGCGGACAAAAAGCACTGGATTATTTTGAACAAAGCAAAGGCGCCAGTCAAAAAATACTAAAACAATTGGAAGTGATTAGGGGGTAGCATTTATCAACTTCAGAAATTGTAAGTAACAAAAATAATTGTATTTTTGTGGTAAAAAGAGTGAAAATGAATCATCTTAAAGAAAAAGTTTTCTTAAAATTATTTGAGACAGCCAAAATAGCTAAACTCTACCCGAATGAGTATCAACAATACGAAGCTAGTGTAAATGCTTATAGAGATATATTTAATATTCAAAATACGGCATTTGAGAAAGGAAAATTGGAAGAAAAAATAGAAATAGCCAAGAATGCTTTAAATATGAATTTACCAATAGATGCTATTGTATCATTAACAGGATTAAGTAAAGAGGAAATAAATAAACTGATATCATAACAAACACAACGCAAGCATATAATCAGCAGCTAAAAACAAGGTTTACACAAAGACTACAGAGGAGTTTAAATCAATTATTTTCATTCTATTACTTTTATTTCTTATATACAAAATCACTTAACACCTATTCTGTTTTAAGGCTAACAATGAAGAAATTTATAATATTATTTACAGTATGGTTATTTTCGCTTTCGCCTTTGAAAGCCCAATTCTTTTGCAACTCAGAAGATACAATTGCTTATTCGCCTTTACAAGATAAATATTGGCGATATCGCCAGCGTTTGACTCGGTATTTTGTAAAAGTCGGTGACGGCATTGGCGAAAGTGTAGTATCTAATGTTCGTAATAGATTTAAAAGAAGCGAAAGAGCGCTGACTTATTCAGACCAAACCATAGATTTAGCTTGGTATATTTCTATTTTAGCAACAGAATACGCCTTATTAGAGCAAAATAACCAGCGAGTAGAGGGCACTTTGCAAGAATTATATTATGCCTTGAAAGCATTTGACCGCTTAGATGCTTGTGAAAAAAATCCGCCTTGGTATCAAAAAGAAGCTAAGTTAGATGGTTTCTTTCAGCGTTATGACGTGCTGTTAGATAGTTTACCACAATTGTTTTCTTTGAAAGGAAGAAATCCTTATTTAACACCTAAAGACACTTGGGGAACAAGGGCTCCCGGAATGCCAACCTATATATCAAGTTATGATTACGAGGTAGGTAAAGTCAATTATTACTCACCATCTGTTAGTCAAGACCAAATTGTTCATTTATTGATGGGCTTTGCTTTAGTTCAAAAATGCCTTCCTGATCAATTTCTATTTTTTAGCAAAGTGAATGGAAAACAAATGGGGTTTAACTTCAAAAAAGATGTTGAAGAAAAAATGTATCGCTTATTTGAATATATTAAAAGAGACCGAGTTTGGATACTTAAAGACCCTAACAACCAATCTGTAACACGTGGTCATAATGCTATGATGTATGCTTATCCGTTGCGAGCTTTAGCTTGGAAAACCATTGGTTTTGAATATGAAGACACTTGGTCATCTTCTTTTATGGCACGTCAGATGTGGAATTTAAGTCGTGTACCCAATTGGGTTAATGATTACAATAGCACAATGGCTTTAATATTAGCTTCTTTAACAGACACTTGGGTTGATATCTCCCCTTTTGTTAGAATCAATAATACGGGATTTTATATATCAAAATGTGGAAGCCCTTGGGATAGAGAAACTTTATTTTTGTTGTTGTATCAATTTTACAACGACAAAACGACTTCTTGGTACGATAAAGGAAAGGTGGTCAAACAGTTGGATTCAGCTCCTTGTAACGGTCCTTATTATTGGTCGCAAGACTCAGTTTATTTTTCTTGTTGCGGAAAAGTACCCGGTAAGCCTCAAGGGGGCTGGTGCTATCCTAATAAATTTAGAGCCACTAAAAAAGAGCAAAATGGCTTAGGAAAGAATGTCTTATGCGGTAATTTTTCAGGGGTAGATTATTTATTATTATACAACTTATTCCATTTGATAGAGCAACCTATTCGATATGTTAAAAGTGAATATTAATCAAACTGATTATTATAAGTATCCGGTATCCAATCTATATTTTGGTCTAAAACACTTAATATCAAATCCATTTCGTAGCCTCTTTGAATTAGAAAACGGATTAATTTTTGTTTAAAAGCAAGAAAATGCTCCGCCTTAATGCTTTTAGATTTGTTTTTTACCAATACATATAATTGCTCTTCGTATATTTTTGTGTCAATCACTTTAAGCGCCTTATCAATAATGGAACTCGTGATTTTCTTTTGTCGAAGATGAAAACGTATTTTATTTTTTCCCCATTTGTTAAGATAACATTTATCCTTGACAAACGCCTCGCAAAAACGCGATTCATCAATAAATTTCTCTTCAATTAAAAAGTCTATAATTTTGAACTTTTCTTTTTCTGATAACTTTTTGTATTTCAGTTTTTCTTCTACATCAAAACAACAATATTCTCTTTTACTGCATATTAAAGCCATTTGTTTAAGTACAGATTGATAATTGTTTCCTTCCATATTACAATTGATTATGATTTAGAAAATACTCTGCCCAAACCAAATCCTCTTGTTCTGTTATTTTGATATTAGAGCGATTGCCTTCTGTTAAAAAAATGGGGTAACCTGCCGATTCAAAAACAGAAGCATCATCAGTAAATGTATCTTTGAAGTTTTGTTCATACGCCTTTTTTAACTGTTCAGCAGTAAAGGCTTGTGGCGTTTGAATACTTTTATACAAATTTCTGTTTACGGCGTAATTTTGCTGCTGGTCATCATAACGTAAACTTTCGGTAATGGGCATACAAGGAATCCCACTCCCCTTATTTTCCGCCGATTGAATGGCTTTTTTAATGGTTGTTGAATTAACTAAAGGACGAACACCATCGTGCACTAAAACAATCCCCTTATTTTCAACTTCTTTTAAGGCATTATAAACTGAATAAAAACGTTCTTTTCCCCCTTCAACTAAAATATGAGGTGTTTTAAAGTTATGTATTTTAATAAGTTGCTCCCAATATTCTTTCTGCTCTTTGGGAAGTACCAATATTATTTTATCAGAAAAAGGCGCAAAAATATTAATGGTGTGCATCAATATAGGCAAGCCCTTTAGCAATAGAAACTGCTTAGGCACAGCACTTTTCATTCTTTCTCCCTTTCCCCCTGCTACAATAATTGTTTGAATCATATTCTAATTAATATTTATGCAAAAATAGGCTGTTTTTATCAATGATGAATGCTCAATGGGTTAAAAGTTCTAAAGCTAATCAGCCTGAGCTTAAACCTAACATTCATCATTGATAATTAACTATATTTATCATTAAAAAAACAGTAATTCGCGGTATTTAGGCAATGTCCACATATCGTTATCGACCATTAATTCTAATTTATCAATAGGTCGCCTTATGGTTTCTAAATAAGGTTTTACCGTTTTAGAATAGGCTTCTGCTTTTTCAATTTCACAGCTTAGGGCATTGGCTTTTTTTCGAGCCTGTATCATTTCTTTTACCCCTTTTTGAATGCTATTAATATGCTCCGAAATACGAGCAATATTATCCAATTGAGAACTCGCTATTTTCTTATATTCATCAGCAGGAAACACCTCTTTCAAGCCCTTAACATTCTCTATCAAAAGCGATTGATAACGAATGGCTGTGGGTATAATATGGTTAATTGCCAAATCTCCCAAAACACGAGCTTCTATCTGAATATTTTTTGTAAAAATCTCATTTTTAATCTCATAACGCGCTTTCACTTCTTCAGCAGTCATAACATCTAAGGTATCGAACAAAGCAATGGCTTTATCGCTGATGTAACCTTTTAGCGCCTCCACAGCGCTAGGAATATTGGTCAGACCGCGTTTTTGAGCCTCTTTTTTCCAAGCCTCTCCGTAACCATTTCCCTCAAAGCGAATAGCTTTAGAATCCATAATATATTTACGCAATACCTTGAAAATAGCCTCGTCTTTTTTAATGCCTTTCTCAATTAGAATATCGGTTTCCTTTTTAAATTGTACCAACTGTTCCGCCACGGCGCTGCAAAGACTCGTCATAGGTGCACTGCAATTAGCAGAAGAGCCTACCGCCCTAAATTCAAAGCGATTACCTGTAAAAGCAAAAGGCGAAGTCCTGTTTCTGTCGGTATTATCCAACAATATATGAGGAATTTTACCTACATTCAGTTTTAAAGCCGTTTTTTCTTCGGGAGTCATAGGCTTGTTGGATACTTTGGTTTCAATATCCGTCAAGATTTTGTTTAGATAGTCTCCTAAAAACACGGACATAATAGCAGGTGGCGCTTCTGAAGCCCCCAAGCGATGCTCATTACCTGCCGAAGCAATACTAGCGCGTAACAAATCAGCGTGATTATAGACCGCTTGAACAGTATTCACTAAAAAGACCAAAAATTGCAGATTGCTTTTAGGATTTTTCCCCGGAGCCAACAAATTAACACCTGTATTGGTCGCCATACTAAAATTATTGTGCTTACCGGAACCATTAATTTCTTTAAAAGGCTTTTCGTGGTACAACACAACAAAATCGTGTTTACGAGCAATATCAGCCATCAAAGTCATTAATAACTGGTTATGGTCTGTGGCAAGATTGGCTTCCTCGAACTTAGGGGCACATTCAAACTGATTGGGCGCTACCTCATTATGACGCGTGGTAACCGGAATGCCCAATTTGTGTGCTTCTATCTCTAAATCCCTCATAAAAGTAGCTACTCGCTGAGGAATTGCTCCAAAATAATGGTCGTCAAGCTGTTGGTCTTTAGCTGCGGCATGTCCCATTAAGGTTCTGCCGGTCAGCATCAAGTCGGGACGAGCGTTAAACAAAGCCTCATCGACCAAAAAATATTCTTGTTCCCAACCTAAGGTGGTAACCACTTTCTCTACATTTTTATCGAAATATTGGCAAACTTG
>PDWI01005398.1_pt1 | contig 16537 bp, 9 predicted proteins | sample 1430891 | NCBI WGS metagenome assembly PDWI01 (sample SAMN01162508, study PRJNA174530) | Oral metagenome, whole genome shotgun sequencing project. | biome: Marine environment; feature: Marine mammal; material: Swab sample of the gingival sulcus; isolation source: swab sample of gingival sulcus...
GAAAAATGCTGAACTTGATAAAATTCTTGCTGATGCAAAAGCAGAAACTCAAAGAATATTTGATAAAGGTAATGCTTTAGATAGTGAAATACTTAAAGCATTAAAAGAACTTGTCAAAGCAGGAGGAAATCCGGCAGACTTTGATTGGTATGAAGATTGGGCAAAGAAAAACAATATAAAACCAGAAGATTTAGTTGATTAAAGTTTGAAAAAATAAAAATTAGATGGTTTTGGCTGTCTTTTTTTTTGTTTTTGTAGTAAAAATTTGCTTTTTAAAGACAATAGTTTGTTACTTTTTTATAATGAATTGATAATCAAATTTTTATAAAACAACAATAAGCTTATTTAACTTGCTGATTATTAGTGTTATAATTTTTAATTCTTCATTTTTCATTCTTAATTTAATTGAGAATTTCGTTTAATTTTTGAATAAATTATAAAAATCATCAACATTTTTAAGATAAAAATGAGTGTAACCTGCTATAACATTATCTTTTCTAAATAGTTTAGTATCAACTTTTTGACCTTTTGCTCCATATTGTTGGCAAACCGATGGGTAATTGTCTTCCGATAATGATGAATAATGAAATTCGTGTCCTTTATAGCAATGATTATTGTAAGTTAATTTGCGATAGCCAAGTCGTAATTTCATATTTTGCATGCCTGCTTGCATATCCAAAAATCCTACTAATGGGTAAGATTTGCCATTTTCATCATACATTTTATTGCATAAATATAGCATTCCGCCACATTCCGCAAAAATTTTACCGCCTCCGCTGGCATATTCCTTAACTGATTGTAGCATAGAGGAATTGCTACTTAATTCTTGTAAAAAAAATTCAGGATAGCCGCCGGGCAGATAAACATAATCGGCTTTGGGCAAAGCTTTATCGGCAATTGGACTAAAAAACACAACTTTTCCAATTTTTTCAAATAATCTGATTGTTTCAGGGTAAATAAAATTAAAAGCCTCATCGCGAGCAATGGCAATCACCGTGTTTTTATCGCTATTGCTAATATTTTCAACCTTGTTGTATGCCGGAATTTCTACTTTTGTTTTTTCGAGAAGTAAATCTATATCTACGTATTGCTCAATATGTTGCGCAAGCATATCAGCATATTGCGTAAAGCGATATTTGGTGTCGATATTTAATCCGAGATGCCTCGATGGCACACTAATATCCGTTTTTTTAGGAATATGACCTAATGAGGTTAAACCTACTGATTTTGCGGCATCTTGCATGATTTTATAATGACTTGCCGAACTTACTCGGTTGAATATTACACCCGCAAATTTTATATTGGGGTCGAAATTTTTAAATCCGTACAGAAGTGCTGCAATCGAATATGCCACCGAAGCCCCATTGACCAATAAAACCACAGGAATATTCAAACTTTTAGCTAATTCGGCACTGCTGCCTATTTGCCCGTTGTAGCCGTCAAATAGACCCATAACACCTTCTATAACAGAAACTTGGCTATTGTCGGAATAATCGTTAAACAGGCGGCTTATTTCGTTATTATCACAAAAAAAACGGTCTAAGTTGATAGATGCTCTATCGGTTGCCAACTCATGAAATTTCGGGTCGATATAGTCGGGTCCTGACTTGAAAGCCTGAACCGTTAATTTGCGATTGTGCAATGCGCGCAACAAGCCGATAGTAGCCGTAGTTTTTCCTGCTCCCGATGATGGTGCAGCAATCAAAAAATTATTTTTATACATTATGTTTTTATAAGCGATGAGAAGTTAAAATTAAGAATTAAAAGTTAAAAATTTGAAAATATTTTTGGATTTTATGAAAGCCCCATTACTAAAATTTCAAACACACAACGGCATGATTATTAGCCGGCAAACTTAACCGCAAAGGGCGCAAGGTACGCAAAGATTTCGCAAAGCGAAAAATTCTTGCGTAAATTTAGCGTTCTTTGCGGTTAAAAAAAACTAAATTTTCAAACGATAATTAAATAAATATTTATCGTCGTTTCCTGTCAGAATATCCATTTTGTTGCTGTTATCCTTTTTGTTTAGCTTTGTGATACTAAATTCGCCCGCTCCCAAAATTGGGAAACCTTTTATTATTTTGCCTTCGGTATTTACCAAATATATTTTGTGTTCTTTCACCGAAGACACTCCAATATACAGCGATTTTCCAAATTTATATACATTCAAACTGTTTTGCAAACTATGTTTAAATTCTATTTTAAACCGCAACGATTTGTCGCGATTGAATACATACAAAATATTTTTATCGGTAACAATAAATTGCTTTTTGCCATCTCCGTTTATATCTTCATAAATAAATTTGGTGTGTTCAGAAAAATCAGACAAGTGCATTCGTTTCACCTTACCGTCTAAATAAATAAAATATATGTAAGAATCTTGTCCCATAGCCACAAATCTACTTTTATTCGAGTCGGTTTGTTTCTCGAAAAAGAAAGTTGCATTGGCATTTTTATTAAATTTAGCCTTTGGCTCCACTCGCGTTTCGCCTTTCCTGTTCAGAATATACGTGTTGTTATAATCGGCAAAAATAATGTAATCTTTTCCCTCGTCTATAAAGTGTTGTGCGGGCATTCTTACCACACCTTCCGTTTTGTCGAAATGCCAGCCGTCCACCATTTTGCCGCCAATATCAAACAAACGCACTTTTTTATTTGCAAAAGCTATTAAAATACGATATTTCAAATTGTGGTCGTAGTCAAACACGGCGCACGCATTAGTTGCCTGCGAACTGAATTTTACAGGAAATCCGGCAACATTATCGCCATTGCGGTCGAGCAGATGCAAGGCATTTCGGGTGTTGAAAAGATACTGAATTTTACCGTTTTTATACTTATCAACTTGATGAATTTTACCTAAAATTTTACTGTCTAATTGTTTGCTCCATCTCACTTTGCCTTTGGCACTTATGAATGATAATTTGTTAGATTTATCTTGTATCAAAACCTCCTTGTTGCCCGATGCGTGATTTCTTACTATTGCCGGTTTCATATTACAAACCGTGTCAAGCTCAACCTCCCACATATTTTGGCTGTTTTGACTTGCGTGGGCATTTATTTGGGTGCAAAAATTGGTATAAACCCCATGCTCCGACACTCCATATTGAATGGCAAGCGCATAAACGCTGTTGAATTTATCAATGTTGCGTCTATACATTCGCGCTTTTCGTTTATTTAGGTTTTTCAGAATAAGCGGCAATGATAATTCAAAATTCATATAAGCATAAATGTTTGATTCTGAGGATAATGACTTTGAAAAATGCTTAAATTTAGAATTATCTTGCATAGAGCCTATTGTAGTTATTTTTCGCATATAAAATTTTAGCGCATCTATGTTTTTAGCCAAAATTAAATTGTTTTTATAAATTATGCCGTAGTTAGACGCCAGCTCGTTAAACACATTTCCAAACAAATGTTTTAGCAATTTTGGCTCTAAAATACTATATACAGGATTGCCATCAAATTCTACTTCTTCTTCATCTATCATCGTTTTATTTGACGATAAAATATTGGCAAAATTATCAGGATTACCCAATTCTATCAACCCAATAGGCTCTAACTGCTTAGTAGCATTGCTTTTATCTAACCATGCAATACAAACACTGCCTTTAATGTTTTTGAATATTAATTTTTTAATATGAGGCAAAAATCGTTTATTAATAGAGTCGAGATGCTGTTTCACGGGCATATATTCGGCAATTTCTTGCAAATAAGTATCGTAGTTTTTTGCCCAAGCCGATGGATTTGAAATATTTAATGCCACAAATGCCGATGTGTTGCCCGGCAAAGCCGATAGAAAACCATTAGGCAAGGATTTTTGTGAGTTCAACACTTTTAAATATCGTTTTTTATTTTTATCAATATAAGTAAAACCACTCATAAACAGGGACTTATTCTTATATCGCATATCCAATTCTGTCCAATCGGCAATACGTTTGAAAAAATCATAAAAGCTGCTTTTGTGCGTAGCCAACACACTTTTAAACATATTTGGGAAATACGCATAATTTACATAAACATTCATATCCGAATTGTCGCCGGCAGTTTTAGAAAGTTTCATAAATCCAGTTTGATAAATATGCTTGCTTGGGTTTGCAATTTGTCTAAATGTTTCTTCTATCATTGATTTTTCTTTGCTTATAATGAACATTCCATTTATAAATGCAAAGCTGAAAAGACGGCGTGCAGGGTTATGTTGGTTGAAATTATAGAATATTTTTTCCTCGTATTTATGTTTCGTGATGCTTTTATTGTCGTCTCTATATTTTTTAATTACATCAAAAAATAATTGTTTTTGGTCTGAATTTTCAAGCGGAACACTATAAATAAATTTCAATTTATTATTTATGCCCACTCTTGCCGCCATGGTAACTTTCTGATTGTCTAAAATGTCAGCAATATCAGGATTTAATTTTAAAATTGTATCAACCAACATGCTTTGTTTGAAAAACTTACGCCATTCAATCATTCCGGAAAATACATACCTAAATTGATTTTTGGTGTTAAATTGGTTGAGCAAAGACGTGAAATTTTTGGTTTCTATCACCAGTGCAGCATCTTCGGGCATGATGGTCATATCATTATTGCGGTTGTTTTTTTCGCCTCCAATAAAATGCAGTCCTATGCCAATTGAAAATAATATTAAAACTGTAATTATAATTGCAAATTTGTTTTTAAACATGTTTAAATTGTTTTATTGATTAAAAAAGTGAGTAAGAAATGATTAAAAAACATTGAGAATAAACCCCAAAGGCAGCTTCTGTCCTTGGGGTTTATAAATTTACCTTTTTATATTGAAATTTAATTTTTAAGTGAATTAGACACTTACTTAATATTTACATAATTTTTATTATTAAGCTGTTAAGCTTTTGGCTGTTAGCCTTTTGCCTTTGGTTGTTATAGTTGCCGTAGATAAAAAGCCAAGAGCCAAAAGCTAACGGCTAAAAGCAAAAATCAAATTCTTAATTTGTAATTTAGAAAGATGCAAAGATATACAAAGATATATATTATTCCAAAATATAGTTTTAGGTATCATTTTGTCGATTTTTTATTTTAAAGCTAAAAAATTTCCATAAAATGATTTGTTTTACAAAGAAATTATTACTTTTACACCCTGATTATAACGAAAAAAGAGCATGAATTTATCAAAAAACATTAAAAAACATCGCCGTAAGACCTTGATTTACAATGCTTTATGGGGGGGGTAAAACCCTTACCTCTGATAATATAATTGATTTGATTAAACAAAAGCATCTTGTTTCCATTGTGAAATAGGGTGCTTTTGTGCCATATAGTAATAAAATTTTAAAACTAAAAAAATATACGAAATGCGAACAATATTAACAGATGAAATGATTTTTAAAATTCTTGGTTCTATATCAATCACAGTTCCATTAACTTATGTCATTCTACGCTTAATTTTAAGAAATACAATAATGTTCAAAATTATCTTCCTATCAATGTTATTTGCAATTTTTGCCGCAAATCTGGGTTTTGTAAATGGGTTGTTTAAAGGAGAGCTTGAAATACCTGTTACTATAATTGATATTATTGTAGGTTTACTTGTTTTTTCGTATATTAGGCGTTCTATAAAATCCTTAGATGAAAGTATTGGTAGAGTAGAGACTGTTGCTGCCGGCAATCTTACTGTCAAAGTAAAAAAATCAACCAAAAACAATGAATTATCTAGATTAAATAATGCAATACTAAAATTGGTAGAGTATCTTCAATCTACAATAAATGAGATAAATACCAATTCAGAGCATTTGTTTTCTGCAACTCAACAACTAAGAGTTTCTTCGAGTAAATTATCCGAAGGGGCTGGCAGGCAAGCAAGTTCTACCGAAGAAGTTTCTTCTACAATGAAAGAAATTCAGGTAAATATAGAACAAAATACAGAAAATTCTAAACGAACATTACTAAAATCACAGAAAGTTCAGCAAAATGTATTAGAAGTTGGCAATAAATCTGGAAACGTAGTTGAAGCGAATATTTTTATCAATGAAAAAGTTGCGATTATTAAGGAAATCGCTCATCAGACCAATATTTTGGCATTGAATGCAGCTGTTGAAGCGGCGAGAGCAGGCGAACAAGGCAAAGGTTTTGCAGTTGTTGCCGGCGAAGTAAGAAAACTTGCTGAGCGAAGTAGAGAGGCTGCAGAAGAAATCGTTAATTTGTCGGAAAATACTAAAAAATTATCGGAAGAGGCAGGAAAAAGTTTGTTGGATATAATTCCTGAAATAGAAGAAACAACTCAATTAGTGAAAGACATAACAAGTGCGAGCATAGAGCAAACTTCGGGAACTGAACAGGTAAATAATTCAATTAATCAGTTGAATCAGCTGGCACAACAGAACGCTTCTACTTCGGAAGAATTGGCAACCACATCAGAAGAGCTAACCGCACAAGCAGAAAGATTAAAGAAAGTTATCGAATATTTTAAGCTTGAATAATTGTTTGAATTGTTCTAACTTTGAACACGCAATGCGCAAAATTTATTTTTATGAAAAATATAGCAAAATAAAAAAATGTTTAACTTTGTGGCGAACTTTGGGCGTGGTGCTTCTAATTATGCCACATCATACATACTTAAATCGTTAGGTTCACAATAGAAAGAATAGATAATTCTACTCTATTTGTACTTTTTGATTACTTAGAAACGTTATATTTGTATGACAGTTTTGTTGTAACTAAAAAAAATAAAATTATGTTAGCCTTAGCCCCCTTAGATAATGAAACTATATTCAAAAAAGCATTTACTGATAATGAAGTATTTCAGCAATTTATCAAAGACCTTTTTGATATTGAGGTAATAGTTGATAAAATAGAAACAGAAAAGAAATTTCAACCGCCAATTGCTAATATTGATATAAAGTTGGATATTTATGCTGAAACACACGACCATAGGTTTGTAATTGAAATTCAAAAGATTGATTATGATTATAATTTTAATCGTTTTTTGAATTATTTTGTAAGTTTGCTAATTGAACAGCAACAAAAAGCATCTAAATATAAAATTCCACAAACAGTATTAGGAGTTATTGTTCTTACTCGTCCATATAAAATAGATCAGCTGACAGGAGAACCAATAAAAGAAGATGTCATGTTAATTGATTTTGACACAAGAAACCTAAAAGACGAAAAGATAAGAATATTTAATCATAAACTATTGTTTCTAAATCCCCACCCGAAATATCAAAATTCTGACACACCCAAAAATATAAAAGATTGGTTAGATTTATTTAGGTTGTCAATAGATAACAATATGGAAATCACTTTAAATTTGACAAATAAGGGAATTGCTAAAACAGTTGATTTAATTGAATATGAAAAACTTGACGCTGAAACTATAACAAATATGAAAATATCGGAGCAAAAAAAAGCGATGATTTCTATTGTTAAAAATGAGGGTAAATATGAAGAGAAAATTGATATAGCAAAAAGCTTGATAGAGATGAACGTAGATATTGATACAATTCAAAAATCAACAAAATTGTCAAAAAAAACTATTGCGAGACTAATTAATGAACATAGGAACAAATAATGCGAATTAAGAGTGAAAGGTAAGCGGGTTTGAACGGTTATAAGTTAAGTGTTATGGCTGCAAAATTGCAAACTTTTAACCATTTTAATTATGCACATCTCTCATATTTAACCTTTATCTATCATTAAAAAAAAATTTACTGTCAATTGTATTTTTAGAGTAAAATTTTACTTTTGTGGGAAAATGGGAAGCATTATATAATCCTAATTTTAATTATACCGAATTCGGTATAATTAGAAATGCGGTAGGGCGATATGGTGGGACGTATGCTCACGCATAGATTTTCATTTTAATATAAAGGTATAAGACATCGTTATTCTACAATTGTAATAATTAAAAATAGGATGCGAAATAGAAATAATATTGAATTATTGTTTTCTTGGAAAATTAGCAGTTCAAATTAAAAAGCTTGAATTAAAGGGGAGAAGAGCCAGATTTCAATAGTTGTATGGCAAAAAATAAGCTTATAAAAAAAATCCGAGTTTTTGGCTCGAATTTTTTGTTTTTTGGAAAAAATCACTTCGCAAGCAATCGGATACCACTTTTGTCAATACTTATCAACCGTTCTTTATATAAATTACCAATTGCTTGTTTAAAATTTCGTTTGCTCATTTGCAATATCGCGTATATTTCCTCAGGGTTCGATTTATCGTTTAATGCAGCAAAACCATTATTATTTTTCAAATAAGTTAATATTCTTTCGGTAATATCGTCTCTATTTTCAAAACCTTGCTTCTCAATCGACAAGTCAATTTTATCATCTTCTCTTATTTTTTTGATAAATGCTTTTAATCGCTGACCTTGTTTAATATCCTTGAATACCTCATTTTTGTATAACAATCCGGTATGCGAATTATTAATAATCGCTTGATAAGCCATATCAGTTTTGCCGGTTATTAAAATATCAACTTCTTCATTAATAGAATATTGAGGCGGAAGATTATCAAGGAATTTATAAGTTTTAGATGATGCAACTATTCGCTGGGTTGCTTTGTCGAGATGTATATAAACAACGTAGAAACGACCTTTTTCCATTTTGTGAGCCTGCTCGCGATATGGCACAAGCAAGTCTTTGGGCAATCCCCAATCGAGAAACGCCCCAACTGTGGTAACTGCCACCACCTCTAAAAAAGCAAACTCGCCAACAGTCGCTTTGGGCGTTTCGCTAGTAGCAATCAGCCTGTCTTCGGAATCGCGATATACAAAAACCGAAATTTCATCATCAACTTCACAATTTTTTGGCACATATCTCTTTGGCATTAAAATTTCGCCAAATTCGCCTCCATCAAGATAAATTCCAAAATCTAACTTTTTTACAACTTTAAGCGTATTTATTTTTCCTATTTCTAAACTCATAATTTTTTGTATATTTTTAATTGCTGTCGGCTGTTAGCCTTTGGCAATTAAATATTAAGTGGGAAAACATAGTTTCCCAAAAAGCTAAAGGCTAAAATCCAGAGGCATAATAACTTACAACGACTTCTATAATCTGTAAAGAAGTTGAAAACGTGCAAAATTATAACCCTCAGCTCCATCAAAATAAAAATTGCCGGCATTAAAATTCTCCCAAAGGAAATATCCCGAAAAATGTTCGTCAATTTTATATTTAGCTTTAATAATGAACAAATTACCACGATGTTTGCCATCGCCCGAACAAAATTCGGTAGCATTATCTTCCGGAGCTAACAAATAACGATATTTAACATCAAGCATTGCACGCTCCGATAGTTTTCCTGTAAATCCTACGAAAAGCGATGCCATATTTGTCCAATAGGCAACCTTGCCGGTTTCTTTTATTGTGGTGTAAATATACGAAGTACTCCATTTTGGCATTCTACTCCACAAAGGGTCCCAACCTTCGGTTTTGTCGGTGGTGGGGTCGTCGCCGCTATAATAAAAACTTCCAACCATAATTTGTTTGAGGAATGGCACACCTTCAAAATTGCGTTTTAATTTAGCATAACCGCCATAAGCCGAATGGTTAAAATCGCCGGTTTTGCCAAATTGATAAGCACCTTCTGTGGCAAGATTCCAATCTTCGGCAAAGTTTAAAGCCAAGCGTCCGCCGATAGCGTTTCGCTGCAATTCTATCGGATATTTACTGTTTGCAATGGTTGTTTTATTGAAATAATACAACGATACTTTTGATTTTGCTTTCCACCTATTTTGATAATACAAACCTATCGCACGGTTCGATTGTTCTTCCAATTTTTTAGGTTTTTCGCCTTCATTTGCTATTGGTAATAATTCGTCAGTTGTAGGATTATACGAAAAAAATGCCGTTACAACTTGCTTATCGTCAAGGTGATAGTCGGTTCTTACGGCGTTGAAAGCAATAGACCTCGAACCAGCCAACGGTTGAGCATCTACGCAAATAAAACTTTCGTCAAATTTCATGTTTTGTCGCCCAATTGTTAAATCAATAGGAGAATTGCCAATATTTTTCCATGAAAAATATAGCTGATTGACAAAAATTTCATTTAAGCCCGTTTTTTTTGAAGATGGCGAAAAAGCAAATTTTGCATTATTAGCTACTTGGGCTAAAATAGAAAAATTATTAAACGGCGAATATTTAAACCCTAAGTAGGTTCTCCATGCCGTTGATACATTTGGAGCAGTATTATTTTTTAGCGTAACACTGTTATCTACTGCTGTTAATCTGATACGCTCAGAAAACATTAACTTAAATTTTTGATTATTTGCCGGTTTATCTTGTGCATTAATCGTTTGCACAAAAGTTCCGAGCATTATCAAAGTCAAAATAGGTGTAATAAATTTTTTCACTTGTTTGTAATTTAGGGATATTTAAAATAAAGTTAAGAGTTAAAAATGAAAAATTAAGAATGATTTTTTTTCGTTTTTTATGTGCTTTTGGCTGTTAGCCTTTGGCTTTTGGCTTTTTTTGCTTTCGGCAAGATAGTTTAACTGTAAAAAGCTAATAGCTAAATTCCAAAGGCTAACGGCTTAAAAATTTTAATTCTTAATTTTTCATTCTTCATTCTTAATTTCCATTATAGCCATTAAACAACAAGCAAAGACACGCAAAAATAGTGCCTTTGCTTTGTTGTGAATAAGTTTATTGTAAGTAATATAACTCAATAATCCTCATATTAATTTAACATAAGGTTGATTAATTTGAATGTAAAAAAGTATTTACACAACAGTTATCCAACCAAATTCGTCCGGTTCGTCGCCCGTTTGAATTGCTTGTAATTTTTTGTACAACTTAGTAGAAATTTCTCCGGGCTCATCGCCATAGTTGTATTCTTTGCCACTTATGTCATCTACAATTTTCTTTATCGGGCTGATAACTGCTGCCGTTCCGCAAGCACCAACTTCGTCAAATGTCTCCAATTCAGAATATTCCACTTGTCTTCTTTCGGTCTTTAAGCCCAATGATTCAGCTAATTGCAGTAAACTCATATTAGTAATAGACGGCAAAATTGACTCCGATTTTGGAGTAATATAGCTGTTGCCTTTTATTGCGAAAAAGTTTGCAGGACCACACTCGTCTATATATTTCTTTTCGCGAGCATCAAGGTATAAAACATTTGCAAAACCCTTTTCGTGAGCTTTTTTTATCGAAGTTAAACTTGCGGCATAATTACCACCAACTTTGTATTTACCTGTTCCCAATGGAGCAGCGCGGTCAAATTCGCGAGTAAGCAACATGTCCACAGGTTTAAAACCTTCCTTGAAATAAGGTCCTACGGGAGTTACAAAAACCATAAACAAATATTCATCAGCGGGTTTCACGCCAACCTGCGCTCCCGAACCGATAAGCAACGGACGAACATACAAAGATGCACCGCTTCCGTAGGGCGGAATAAATCTTTCGTTCAATTTTATAGCTTTCATAACCGCCTCTTTAAACAATTCGGTTGGAACTTCGGCAAGCAATATGCCTTCTGCTGAACTTTGCATCCGTTTTGCATTTTCTTCCCATCTAAACAGTCTTACTTTGCCGTCTTTGCCTTTGAAAGCCTTTAATCCTTCAAATGCTTGCTGTCCGTAGTGCAAACACGATGCTCCCATGTGTAAATTCACATGCTCTGACGATGAAACTTCAAGTTCACCCCATTTACCATCACGGTAATAACACCTTACGTTATAGTCAGTTTTGATATATCCGAAAGGTAAGTTTTTCCAATCTATGCTCATAATTTGTAAATTATTTTTTTGTTAAAATCGCCCAAATTTAAGCATTAATTATGAAATAAAAACATACTAATATCATATTTTTTATATTTTTTGTGTATCAATATTTTTCGCTCTTGTCTATTACTCTTATAATCAATTTTTTAAAACATTTATAGAAAAAACACAATATTTAGTTTTTTTTCAGAAAACTAATTTTGAACTCATTTTGACTTTTTTTTACACTAAAATTTTCGTTACCCAAAATCAAGTTTTTTGTAAATTATTTAAATTTTTTTCGTTGAGTCAATAATTTTATATACATTTGCGCGTGAAATTTATACCGGCAGGCTAATGTTTTCAGTCTTTTTGCTGCTGCTAATTAGTATGCTTTTTTATTTTTTAATTTAAAACTCAATTTCTACTTTATATCTTTATTTTTACAAAAATAAGAGTTTAAATTGAGTTAATAACAAGATGTTTTTATGGCAAATTTAAAAGAAATACGCACCCGAATTTCATCGGTAAAATCAACTCAACAAATAACATCGGCAATGAAAATGGTGTCGGCAGCAAGATTGCGCAAAGCCCAAAACGCAATTTTAGATATGCGACCGTATTACGAGAAATTCCACAATGTTTTGAAACGACTTACAAATTCAACAGAAAATATGGAGGATAATCCATACCTTAGGAGTGATAGTCGCGATAAGATTTTGATTGTTTTAATTGCTTCAAATAGAGGACTTTGTGGTGCTTTCAACTCGAATGTTGTTAAAAAAACTGTGGAACTTTGTTCTTCTGACAGCTTGTCGGATTGCTATAATAAAAACAACATCGATTTTGTTACTATTGGTAAAAAAGCAACTGATTTGTTAAACTCAAGAAACATTAAGGTAAGCAATAGCTACGAACATTTATTCGACGACCTGTCTTACGAAAATGTTGCAAAAGTTGCCGATTCTATAATTCAGCAATTTTTAGATAAAAAATACGATGAGGTATATTTGGTTTACAATGAATTCAAAAACGCGTCTTCGCAGAATTTGCTAACAGAGCAATTTTTACCATTAAGAATTGAAAAATCGGCACAAGTAGAGCAACTTGACTACATAATAGAACCCGACACTGTTGGCGTAATTCAAAAAATGATACCTTATTCCTTGAAAACTCAATTTTATAAAGCTATCTTGGAGTCTCATGCTTCGGAACATGGCGCAAGAATGACGGCTATGCACAAAGCAACCGACAATGCCGCCGAATTAATGCGCGAACTAAATCTGCATTACAATAAAGCACGCCAAGCTGCAATTACTAATGAAATTCTCGAAATTGTTAGTGGGGCAGAGGCTTTGCAAAATGGATAGGATTCAATTAGCAATTAGTAAGGAGCAATTAACAATGAGCAGTTTGCGTGCGTACGCTAATTGCGCATTGTTAATTTAATGTAAATAAGTATTTTACACACTTAGTCGCCGAATTAATGCGTGAACTAAATCTGCATTACAACAAAGCACGTCAAGCTGCAATTACTAACGAAATTCTTGAAATTGTTAGTGGGGCAGAGGCTTTGCAAAATGGGTAGGATTCAATTAGCAATTAGCAATTAACAATGAGCAGTTGGCGTGCGTACGCTAATTGCTCATTGCTAATTGAACATTGTTAATTGTTTCACACTCCTAAGAAGGCATCGTAAAAAACTGCTTGTATTTTGGTTCTGACATTCATTTTTACCAATTTTCTGTTGTTTGCGTCGGGGTGTACGCGATTTGACAAGAAAATATAAACAAAATTATACTTAGGGTCAACCCACGCAATAGTGCCGGTAAAACCCGAATGTCCGAAGCTTTTTGGCGATGCAGCCCTAATAACAGGGCTTTTTTTGCGCTGTCCGGGTTTGTCGAAGCCAAGAGCGCGCCTGTTTAAACTGCGAGCATAAGCCTTTGAGGTGAACAATCCCACTGTTTTATCTTTGAAAAAACGTTGTCCCCCATATTCGCCTTTTTGTAAATACATTTGCATAAGTTTGGCTAAATCATTGGCATTAGAAAATAAGCCGGCATGACCGCTAACGCCGCCCATCATAGCAGCTCCATAATCGTGAACATAGCCCTGCACAAGCTGCTTCCTAAAAATTTTATCCCTTTCGGTTGGCACAATTTGATTTCGTGGAAATTTTCTTAATGGATTGAAACATAATGTATTAGAGCCAAGAGGCGCATAAAACGTGTTTTCTAAATAATCGGCAAAATTATCTTGTAAATTTTCCGACACTATTTTATAAAGCAAATAAAAACCTAAATCGCTATATCTGTAACCTTTTCTCTTGCGCAAAGACGACTTTATAATTTGCTGATACATAGTGTCCACATACGATTTGCGCATATATAAATTATCGGTAACTGCCAACGAAAATATCGAATCTTTATGATGCCTGTAAATGCTCGTATCGGGAACTCTGCCTTTATTTAAAGTTTTTAGATAAAACGGTATCCAAGCGCGCAAACGAGCCTGATGTGCCAATAATTGTTTTACTTGAATACTTTTTTTATCAGTAGAATCCAAGCCTTTTATGTATTTAGAAATTTTATCGTATAAATTAATCTTTCCCTCTTCGGTCAATTTCATAATGGCGGGAGTAGTTGCCGAAATTTTGGTTAAAGAAGCGAGGTCGTAAATATCATTGTTGCTTACCTTTTGTTTTTTAGCATAAGTGTGATAGCCAAATGATTTATTGTAGAAAACCACACCATCTTTGATAGCCAAGATTTGACAGCCCGGCATAGCTTTCTTATTTATAGCATCTGTTACAATACTGTCTATTCGGCTAAGTTTCAGCTCATTAACTTTTACTTCAAGCGGAGTTGCATATTTCAACCTTATTTTCTCTTGAATTAAACCGGTTCTTGCCGGATATTGTTTTCCCGCGCTCACAGGCAATCTGCCTGCCGCCGAAATGCCTCCAAATAATAATTGCGCCGATAAATCTTGGCACACTTTACTATTTTCATAAGACATTACCATTCCATAAAATTTTCTTCTATCAAAACGCGACAAAATATAAGGATTGGCAAAAATATCAACCACAACTTTGGTGTATTTAGTAAGTGCATGAGCAAATTTTATCGACTGTGGTGTTAATCCATACATTGACGGTCGGTGCGATGAACTATGAAATCCTAAAATTACAATATTATATTTTAATAGCTTAGAAATTAAAGAGTTATAATCACTCCAAGATGCTTTTTTATTAATGCTGAAATGTTTTATATTATCGTATAAACTAAGTGTTTTCTGAAAGGAGGTTTTACTGCCGTTGCCAATGGATACTGATGCAATTTTAATCGAATCAATATGTTTAAACGGAATGATAAAGTCCTTATTTTCAACCAAAGTGATGGCGTTTTCTATTAATTTATGCTTGATGGCAACCGATTGTGGCGAATGTAAAGTTTTATATAGCGTTTTAGTATCAACCGGTTTATATTTATCTAATCCTACCCAACTTTTTGCCTGCAACACTTTGTAGCAACGTCTGTATAGTTCTTTTTTTGAAATTTTGCCTTGTTGAATGGCTGTTTTTATTCCCTTAACAAGTCCGGGTATATCTCTGGGCATCAATAACATATCAGCTCCTGCGCGAAATGCTTGAACTGCCACTTCTGCTTGCGAACCAAAAACCTTAGTAGCTTTCATTCCCAATGCGTCAGTAAATACAAGACCTTTAAAATTCAACTTTTTCTTTAATAAATTATCTACAATGCGAGGCGATAAACTCGATACCATATTTTTGGTTGAATCTAATGCCGGAACGTGTAAATGTGCAACCATTATTCCTGTTAATCCATTGTTAATTAAGTATTTGAATGGATAAAGTTCAAGCGAATCTAAGCGCGAATAAGGGTGTTTTATAATTGGCAAAGTATAATGCGAGTCGCTTTTTGTGTCGCCATGTCCGGGAAAATGCTTGGCTGTGGCAATAATATGTTGTTTTTGCATTCCAAACATGTAGGCAAAACCTTTGTTAGCTACATTCCACCGCTGCTCGCCAAACGACCTGCTGCCAATAACCGGATTCAACGGATTATTATTTATATCTATCACCGGTGCAAAATTTATGTGTATTCCTAACGCCTTGCATTGCCGCCCAACTTCCTGACCAAAATCATAAATTAGCTTGTCATTTTGTATTGCGCCAAGCAACATCTGGCGAGGATATTTCTCCACGCTATCCAAGCGCATCGACAATCCCCACTCGCCATCAATTGATATTAGCAAAGGCGTTTTTGATATACTTTGATAATGATTAGTTAAGTTTGCCTGCTGAATAGGCGAACCTTTGGAAAACATCAAAGCTCCGGGTTTATATTTTTCTATTATTCCGTCTATTGCTTTTTGGTGGCTTTCGCCAATGGTAGGGTAAACCGCCACTACTATTAATTGTCCGATTTTTTCTTCTAAACTCAGCGACCTGAATACCGAGTCAATCCACTTGTTTTTTAGTGTTCTAAATTCGGGGTTTACTTTGCTTGTGTCTTGATGATTAGGCACATACAATTTACCAAAACTACTCGAAAAAAAGAATATTGACGCAAATATTGCAAATTTTGATATAGATAAAAGTATCTTCATAAGGAAAGTATAGTGAAATTTGACAAATGATATTAGTTTGTAATAATCTTGATTTACAAACTTAATACCATTAAACTCGAAAATTAAAATTAAATGAAAAAGTGTGAAATTATATTGTATATTTGTACCTTAAATCCGCAGGTCTTTTCGTTATGAAAAGTCTAAATGCTTGACAGTAAAGGGAAGCGCAGGTTTGAGGCTCGCAAACATAGCCTTAGCTATGGT
>PDWI01005399.1_pt1 | contig 16536 bp, 13 predicted proteins | sample 1430891 | NCBI WGS metagenome assembly PDWI01 (sample SAMN01162508, study PRJNA174530) | Oral metagenome, whole genome shotgun sequencing project. | biome: Marine environment; feature: Marine mammal; material: Swab sample of the gingival sulcus; isolation source: swab sample of gingival sulcus...
AGCTCTTGCCAGAGATCGCTGTTTTTTGCCGGATTACCATCACTTTTCTGCCAGCCATTTTTACGCCAGTTCCTTGCCCAGCCTTTGGTAATGCCGTTTACCAGATAACTGGAATCGGAAAAAAGGGCGACAGGACGTCCCTCTTCCGCAAGCTCACGCAGGGCAACGATTGCCGCCAGCATCTCCATACGGTTATTGGTGGTCTGGTACTCCCCGCCGGAAATTTCCCGCAGCTCTCCATCCCTTTCAATGACGATACCATAGCCGCCAGGGCCAGGATTATTGATACAACCGCCATCAGTATAGACAACTATAGCATTTTCCGGCAACGGCGCAGCCGGGGCAGCGCTTTTTTTCGGCCTCTTTTTCCCTTCTTCCTGCGCACCTTTTTTCTGATAGACCGGATTTTCCAGCCATGCCCCTGCCTGCTCTTGCGTCGGAAAACTTTTATATTTTGCACCAGGAAAGCCCTTTACCTGCTGCTCGGCAGCAGCCCAGGTGGTAAAAATGCCGCTTTCTCGTCCCACTGCCACTGCATAATACTTTTTTGCCATATTTCCGTTACATAAACCTTGCATATAAAAAGGCCGGAACCTCTGCAGATTCCGGCCAGATACCTTATTTCCAAAAATTTCCTCACGGGAAATTAACAAGATGCTCAACCAATCTTCTTTTTCCCGCCCTTTTTATCATCCTTTTTTGCGGTAACTGCTTCACCTTTTTTATCGACAGCACCAGCAATGGCATCACGGGTTACTTCAATGGTTATATCCTTTGCTACTTCAAGGGTAACAATGCGCTCACTCAAATCAGTGATGACACCGATAACTCCGCCCTTGGTCACAATTCTGCTACCCCGTTTAAGGTTGTTCAAAAAATTCTGATGCGCCTTCGCCTGCTTCTGCTGGGGGCGAATAAGCAGAAAATAAAAAACAATAAAGATCAGAATAAGCGGGATAAACTGACCAAAGGCCGCGGCTCCACCAGCGGCAGGGGCAGCATCGGCTGCATGGGCAATTCCGGTAAACATGTTTTCCTCCAGTTTTTTTGATTAGGGCTTACCCTCTACGGGAACATTGAATAGCACTCTATTCCTGTCCCCTTTGGTTAATACAGACACCTGAATGGGCAACGATACTCATTCCTGCTCCAGCTTGCCATAAAAATCTTTACGAAAAGCAGCAAACCGGTCTTCCTCAATGGCCTTGCGAATATCCGCCATCAGATGCAGATAAAAATGCAGGTTATGAATGGTATTGAGATGATAACTCAGAATTTCCCTGGCCTGAAACAGATGGCGCAGATACGCTCTGGTATAATTACGGCAGGTATAACAGGTACAACTTTCATCTATAGGCGCATGGTCATCCTGATAGCGGGCATTTTTAATGGTAATTTTGCCATGCCGGGTAAAAAGCGAACCATTACGGGCATTTCTGGTCGGCATCACGCAGTCAAACATATCAACTCCGCGCCAGACACCTTCCACCAGATCCTCCGGCGTTCCGACCCCCATCAGATAACGGGAGTAGTTTTCCGGCAATACCGCAGCGGTAACTTCCGTCATATCCCGCATCAACTCTTTTTCTTCACCAACGCTTAACCCGCCAATGGCATAGCCGTCAAAGCCAATCTCCTGCAAGGTTTCAGCATGTTTTTTGCGCAGCTCCGGGAACATACCTCCCTGAACAATACCAAACAGCAGGCGATCCCGTTTGCTATGCGCCTTACGGCAGCGCGCCGCCCAGCGAGAGGTGAGACTGGTCGATTCTATTGTCTCTTTTTTTGATGCGGGGTGAGGAATACAGGTATCCAGGCACATCATAATATCCGAGCCCAGCGACTGCTGTACCTCCACTGCGTCCTCAGGGCTAAGAAAGAGTTTTGCCCCATCAAGATGGGAGCGAAAAGCCGCCCCCTCTTCAGTAATTTTTGCCAGCTCTTTCAGACTGAAAATCTGGAAACCACCGCTATCGGTTAAAATAGAACCCTTCCAGTTCATAAACTGATGCAAGCCGCCAAAACGTTCCACCCGTTTATGCCCGGGACGAATAAAAAGATGATAGGTATTACCAAGAATAATCTGCGCCCCCGCCTCAACCAGATTTTCCGGAGTAACCGCCTTGACCGTCCCCTGGGTACCAACCGGCATAAATACCGGAGTCTGGATCGTCCCTTGACGAGTTGTTACCTCCCCTCTGCGAGCAGCGCATTCACTGGAACGGCAATGCAGGGTAAAGGGTGTTGATAAAGATTTTTCCATGCTCTAGTCCGGATATTTCATCAGTTCAGGCGGTGTCAGGTTCGAAGTTTTTTGCAGTAAATAATAGTAAACTCTATTTACTGCAAAAATACTAAAGAAGATGGCACCGCATGGGCTGATCTGAACACTTGAATATTGTAAAACTGTCATTTTCTCGGTATAGGATATAGGAATATCAGCAATTTTTAAATTTTTGGCACAATGTTCATGAAATATCCAGACTAGTCCATTGCCCTGATATGTTCAGCCCGATCTCCAGCAATATGACAAATATTCACCGCCTCGGTGCGTTTGCCGCCCTCAAGACTCTCTACCAGGGAAAACTCGAAAATATTGGAGGAATCGGCAAACAACGCATCATGGACATCCACCGCCTTGGAGCAGTGAAAGAAGACAGATTCCGCCTTTAATCCATCATCTGCCAGCGAGTAATATTTCATAAAGCCAAACCCCCGCTCTATATTATAATTGATCGGGATTCCTCGCAAACGCTCACCATCCTTATTATCAGCAACAGGTAACAAACCGGGGATAAGATAACCAGAGAGATAACTGTCTGCTGCTTCTTTCAAATCACTACTGACATTATTAAAGCCAATCACCTCGACCCGGCAGCCCATATTCTGCAAGGCCACAACCAGACGAATAAAATCGCTGTCACCAGTAAGCAGAATCACCCGGTCAAGGTTTCTTGCCTGTTGCAACGCATCAATGGCCAGATCCATATCGGCATTGGCCTTGGTGGTAAGAATACCCTCATCATCAACAAAATGTTTAACAAATTTTTTGATGACCTTAAAACCACACTGACGAATCACATCGTGATAACGATAAAGTTTCTGCCGATATTCCGTATCTTTGGTGCGCTCCTTATCCTCTGCCAGATAGGAGTTTGCCCGCAGCAACACAGAATCTCCACGCCCGGCAAGATCGGCCAACACATCATAGCGCATACCATAGCCGCCGCAGATACGGATATTTTCCGCATCAACATAGATTCCTGTTTTCAGCATCAACTACTCCCATTCAATGGTTGCCGGCGGTTTGGAGGAGATATCATAAACCACCCGGTTCACCCCTCGTACCTCATTGATAATACGGCTGGAAATTTCTCCCAGAATCTCATAGGGGATCTTGCTCCAGTCCGCAGTCATCGCATCGCGGGAATCCACCGCCCGGAGAGCGATGACATGTTCATATGTGCGGCCATCGCCCATCACGCCAACCGTCTGAATGGGCAGCAATACCGCAAAAGACTGCCACACCTTATTATACCAGCCAGCCTTGCGCATCTCTTCCAGCACAATAACATCTGCCTGACGCAAAATAGAGAGCCTCTCAGCGGTAATCTCGCCCATAATGCGAATGCCAAGACCAGGACCGGGGAAAGGCTGGCGGAAAACAGCCTCCTCCGGTAATCCAAGCTCAAGCCCAAGCTGCCGTACCTCATCCTTAAACAGTTCCCGTAATGGCTCAATCAGCTCAAGCTGCATAATTTCCGGCAAGCCGCCGACATTATGATGGGACTTTATCGGTGCCTCGCCACGAAAACTCACCGATTCCACTACATCAGGATAAAGTGTGCCCTGCGCCAGATATTTTACCGCACCGATCTTCTTTGCTTCTTCCTCAAAGATTTTTATAAAACCGAGGCCAATTCTCCTGCGTTTTTCTTCTGGATCCTTTACGCCAGCCAATTCGCCAAGGAAAAAATCGGTGGCATCAACATCAATCAGTTGCAGATCGGTATTTTTTTTGAAAAAATCAAGAATTGCTGCACTCTCTCCTTCCCGCATCAAGCCATTATTAACATAGATACAGGTAAGTTGTCTGCCGATAGCCTGATGGATCATTGCCGCCACCACCGAACTGTCCACACCGCCGGAAAGGGCACAGATCACCTTATTATCACCAACCTGCTCACGAATAGCCGCCACATTGCGCTCAATAAAGGAGTGCATTGTCCATTCAGGTCTGCAATGGCAGAGACCAAAAATAAAATTTTTCAGCAGCTCGGTGCCAATCAGCGTATGCGCCACCTCTGGGTGGAACTGTACCGCCACAAAAGGTTTTTCTTTATGGCGTAAGGCAGCATAAGGAGAATTTTCACTGCTGGCAGTGGCAATAAAGCTCTCCGGGATAACTTCCACCCGGTCGCCATGACTCATCCATACCTGATGCCCAGAACCTTCCATCCCTGCAAAAAGGCCGTCTACCTCAATAACCTCCAATTCCGCCTTGCCGAATTCTCTTTTTTCCGCCTTTTCTACCTTGCCGCCAAAATGCTGCAACATAAACTGGGCACCATAGCAAATACCTAATACCGGAATATCCAGCGCAAACAGCGCAGCATCGGGAAGAGGCGCATCATCATCATAAACGGAACACGGGCCGCCGGAGAGGATAATCCCGCTGGGCCTAAGGGCCTTCAGCGCATCAATAGAGATCGAAAACGGGTGAATTTCGCTATACACCTTTTGCTCACGAATACGGCGGGCAATAAGCTGTGTGGTTTGTGAACCAAAATCAAGAATAATTATCTTTTCGTTATGTAGCGTTGCCATGCTGTTTTCTCCAGAAATTTATGCAGAGTGATAATTGGGTGCCTCTCTTGTTATCGTCACATCATGCACATGAGACTCCCGCAGACCAGCAGCAGAGATACGCACAAATTTTGCCTTCTGCTGCAACTCCTCAATGGTTGCTGCCCCTACATAACCCATACCCGAACGCAGACCGCCCAAAAGCTGATACAGTACATCTGACAATGCTCCCCGATAAGGGACTTTCCCTTCAATACCCTCAGGAACATATTTGGAGCTTACCTCAACTTCGGATTGAAAATAACGATCAGCAGAGCCCTGCGCCTGATCCATCGCACCAAGGGACCCCATCCCTCGGTAAGCCTTATAGGTTCGTCCCTGATAGAGAAAGGTGGTGCCCGGTGTTTCTTCTGTTCCGGCAAGCAGCGAGCCTATCATCACCGTACTTGCGCCAACACCAATTGCCTTGACAATATCGCCGGAATGCTTGATACCACCATCGGCAATAACCGGAATATTATATTTATTTGCCACTGCCACGCAATTCTTCAATGCAGTAACCTGCGGCACACCAACCCCGGCAACAATTCTGGTGGTACAGATAGAGCCAGGCCCAATACCAACCTTCACCGCATTGGCACCAGCCTTGATCAGTGCTTCAGCACCTTCCCCGGTAGCAACATTACCGGCAATAACAGAAAGGTCGGGAAAACTGCTCTTTATCGCAGCAACGGCCTCCAGCACTTTCCTGCTATGGCCATGGGCAGAGTCAATAACCACCACATCAACACCAGCCTTGACCAGTTTTTCGGCATTATCGCCAATACCCTTGCCCACACCAAGAGCAGCACCGACCAGCAGGCGGCCATATTGATCCTTTGCGGCATACGGATATTTTTTTATTTTTTCCAGATCCTTAATGGTAATCAACCCACAAAGAGTTCCCTTATCATCGACCACCAGCAGCTTTTCTATACGATGTTCATGCAGCAGCGCCTTTGACTGCGCCATGGTAATGCCCTGAGAGGCGGTGACCAGATTTTTTGAGGTCATCACATCTGAGACCCGCAATGCCGGATCGGAAACAAAGCGTAGATCACGGTTGGTCACAATCCCCACCAGCTTGCCTTCATGCAAAACAGGCAGCCCGGAAATCTTATAGTCGCTCATCACCTCCTGTACTTCGGCTACCGACTGGTTCTGGGTTACGGTTACCGGATCAATAATCATCCCCGATTCCGATTTTTTCACCCGCTCCACCATGATTGCCTGTTCATCAATGGTCATATTCTTATGAATTATACCGATACCACCCTCACGAGCCATGGCGATGGCAGTGCGGGATTCGGTAACGGTGTCCATTGCCGAGCTGACCAGCGGTGTTTTTAACGAAATGGTGTCGGTCAATCTGGTTGCAAGCGTAACTTCACTGGGCAATACATTCGATTCTGAAGGCACAACCAGCAGATCATCAAAGGTCAATGCCATTTCTATCGTATCTGGTAACATATATTCTCCTTGATATGGAAAAGACTTTATGAAAATATTCTGATATATCTCTGAAATGCAGCATAAAGAGACAGATGGAAAAGCAATTTCCGGCAAATAGTGCTATACAAGAGAAGCCAGAAGGAACGCTCTTCCTTCCAGCTTCAAAGTACAGGGAGGAAAACTCCCTACCACACAAATTTTATAAACAGGATAGCTATGCTGCTTACCATCCACCCATGCAATCCACAACAGCGCCATATCGACAGGGTAACCCGGGAACTCAAGGCCGGGGCAATCATCGCATGGCCCACGGAAACAGGCTATGGACTTGGCTGCGACCTCTTTAATGCAAAAGCGATCAAAAAACTGATTGCACTGAAAAAACGCCCGGCCAACAAACCGTTCTCCATCATCTGTGCCGACTTAAAGGAGATCAGCCTGTACGCGCATGTTTCAAACACTGCCTACCGCCTGCTGCGGCGTAATCTGCCCGGCCCCTATACCTTCGTCTTGCCCGGGAACAAGATAGTGCCAAAGACAATGGTGACCAGACAAAAAACCGTCGGTATACGCGTCGCCAGCCAGCCAATCAGTAAACTGCTTGTCACCAGCCTTGGAAACCCGATGGTCAACACCAGCGTCATGCTTAGCGATGATGACACGCCACTCTCTTCAGCCTATGAAGTAGACAACGCCCTGGGCAACAGAATTAACCTGGTTATCGACGGAGGCGAGATATACCCGGAACCCTCTTCCGTTATTGATCTCACCTCCGATACTCCTGAAATTATCCGGGAGGGAAAGGGCGATACCTCCTCCTTTCGTTAATACAACCATTTATTCGCTGATCAACGCCTCTTTCAACGACTTGCTCATCGTAAAATGCAGCGTTTTCCTGCTGGGAATATTCATAATTTTCCCGGTGCGCGGGTTTTTGGTTGAACGGGGTTTTCTCTGTCTTATCGAAAAACTGCCGAATCCCCGCAGCTCAATACGTCTCTCTTCAATAAGCGCCTGAGCCATGCTCTCCAGCATGATGTCAACTGCTATCTCAACATCCTGTTTCTGCATCGACAGATCCCGACTTACTTTATCAACAATATCTTTCTTCAACATAACAAACGTCCAAGGTACTGCAAAGAAGCTCTTTCATTCTTCACAAAAACATGAGAGAACTGCCCCGCCAGAAATAACGGGGCAGCCTGTGCTATTTCCTTCAAAAAACTACTCGTTCTCTACCTGAGACTCCCCTCCCTCGGCAGCGGCCTTCAGCAGGTCTCCAAAGGTAGAAGGAGCTACATCCTGAGCAGCCTTTTCTGCCTTTTTAAACTTCTCGACAGCCACGTCCTCATCTTCGCCTTCAAGGGTTTTCACTGAAAGCCCAATCTTGCGATCCTTCGCAGATACATTGATAACAATGGCCTTTAACACATCACCAACCTGATACATACCCACCGGAGTTTTCACCTTGTCCTTGCTCAACTCGGAAACATGGACAAGCCCTTCAATACCTTCCTCCAGTTTTACAAATACACCAAAATCAGTAACGTTGGTAATCTCTCCCTCAACAACCGTACCGGAAGGATAGTTATCATAGGCAATCTGCCATGGATCAGGAACAAGCTGCTTCACACCAAGGGAGAAGCGCTCATTCTCCTTATCAATCTTCAGCACAACCGCTTCAATGGATTCGCCCTTGGTATACTTCTCGGAAGGATGCTTGATACGCTCGGTCCAGGAAAGATCAGAAACATGAATAAGACCGTCAATACCCTCTTCAATACCAATAAACACCCCAAAATCTGTGATATTCTTGATCTTGCCTTCAATAACAGAACCAACCGGATAATTCTCGGTAACCAGATCCCAAGGATTGGGCTGAAGCTGCTTCATACCAAGAGAAATACGTTTGGTATCAGGCTCGATATTGAGTACCATCACCTCAATTTCATCACCTACAGCAACCATTTTCGATGGATGGCGCGGCTTTTTCGACCAGGTCATCTCGGAGACATGGATAAGCCCTTCAACGCCCTCTTCAAGCTCGACAAAAACACCATAATCGGTGATGGAGACAACCTTGCCTCTTGACGGCTCATTAACAGGATAACGCTCAAGCACAGTCTCCCAGGGATCATCACGCAACTGTTTAACACCAAGGGAAACACGATCATGCTCCTTGTCATACTTGAGTACCTTGACTTCCAGCTCTTCCCCAACCTTATACAACTTGGCAGGGTGAGATACCCGGCCCCAGCTAAGATCAGTAATATGACAAAGACCGTCCATGCCGCCAATATCAATGAAGAGACCATAATCGGTGATATTGGTGATGGCTCCAGTAATAATCTGCCCTTCTTCCAGGCGGCTGCGCATCTCTTCACGCAGTTTATTACGCTCTTCTTCAAGAATTGTCCGGCGAGAGATAACAACGTTGTTTCTCTTCTTGTTGAACTTCAATACCTTGAACTCCATGGAATCCCCAATCAGGGCGTCAAGGTCTTTCACCGGACGCAGATCAATCTGGGAATAGGGCAAAAAGGCAGGGACGCCAATATCAACAGACATTCCGCCCTTGACCCTGCTCTCGATTTTTCCGGTAATGGTCTCATCTGCTTCCTGAATAACGGCAATTTTCTCCCATACCTTAATGGCAATAGCCTTTTCACGGGAGAGGAGTAACCCGCCTTCTTCCTTACGCCGTTCAACGAGAACTTCGAAAACGTCCCCTATGTTCACTTCTTCGCCCTCTTCAAGACGAAATTCGGACAACGGGATATAGCTTTCCGCCTTATCGCCAACATCCACCAGGAGATGGTCGTCCACCATGCCAATAACGGTGCCCATAGCAACATCGCCAACGGCAACGACCGTGTTGTTTTCTTCCATTTCAAAGAGTTCAGCAAAACTTAACTCTTCACCGCTGTTCGGGGTTGATTGATTGAGTTTGTCTGTCATAGATACTGTTTTCTCTGTCGATCCGGGGAAAGCCCCGATCGGGGTTAATGTTAATCTGCGAAGTTAAATCTCCACAGAATGTAAAAAAGGACAGCAACTCCACAAAAGAGCTGCCACCCTCGACCAAGCTAAATTCGGCTTATAGCAATATTTACAAAAAAATACAAGAGGGATAACACCTATTTTTCACTGTTTTTCCGCTCTTTCCCTGTTGTCATGGGAAGATTTCTGCACCGACTTCCTGCGCCGCCTCCTTTTTTTCCTCACCGGACGCTTCGGTAACGGAGGAGACTGCAACAGCTCTTCTTCCGGCATCACACAGGCAAGTTTTTCGCCAAGTAACTCCTCTATCGCCGGCAGATAAAAGGCCCCCTCCTCACAGGCAAAACTCACCGCCAACCCTTCTGCTCCAGCCCGTCCTGTCCTGCCAATGCGGTGCACATAGTCTTCCGGTTCGTAGGGAAGGGTAAAATTAACCACCAGTTCAATACCATCAATATGGATACCCCGCCCGGCAACATCAGTTGCCACCAGAACCCTGGTTTTCCCGGAGCGAAAACGCTCCAGACGCGCCATTCTTTTGTGCTGCGGCACATCTCCGGTAAGCAATAAACAGTCAATTCCCGCCTGTTGCAGCCTTTCACTCAATTTGCGAGACTCTCCTTTCATATTGGTAAAAACCATCACCCTCTCTTGCGGGCGGCTGGCAACAAGATTACAAAGGATAGTAAATTTTTCCTCACTGCTCGCCAGATACACTACCTGCCGCACCTTTTTCGTGGTCATCTGCTCCGGCTCGGCCTCCACCATTTTCGCATCCCTGCACCATTGGGCGGCAAGCCTTTTCACATCATCTGTAATGGTGGCGGAAAAAAGCAGCGTCTGCCACCTCTCCTTTCCTGGCAAACGGCCAACAATACGGCGCACATCGGGGATAAAGCCCATATCAAGCATACGGTCGGCCTCATCAAGAACAAGGATACCGCAACGATCAAGACTGATGATATTTTTCCCAAGAAAATCAAGGAGTCTGCCAGGAGTTGCCACCAGCAGATCGCAGGGCTTATCCCGCAGCAAATCCTGCTGCTTCTGATAATCGGTGCCGCCAAAAACGGTGCGCACCGAAAGGTTGCTATACCTTGCCAGTTGCTGTGCATCCTTGCCAATCTGCACTACCAGCTCCCTGGTAGGAACCAGCACCAATGCCCGTGGATAGCGAGGCCCGCCTTTTTTTCCACCCAGCAAACGGGTAAGAATGGTTATCAGAAAAACAGCCGTCTTACCGGTACCGGTATTAGCCTTTGCCACCAGATCCCTGCCTGCCAGACAATCGGCAAGCGCCAGCTCCTGTACCGGAGTGCAATAGGTAAAACCCAGATCAGCAATGGCGTGCATGACTGCATCGGATATTGAAAAATCATGAAAACGCCGCATCCCCTCTTTCTCGGCAACAACCCAGTTCTCTGGCGACCATTTTTTTCGCTGCTTCTTTTTTTTCGCAGGCGACCTCTCTTTTTTCTCTTCGCCAGTTTTTATCACAGCCGGGACTTCCTTTTTTCCCTGGCCTTTATCATCACCAAAAACAAGGCTGCATATTTTTCTATAAACGGCACACAGCGATATTTTCATCAAATCCTGACCTGTTAAAATTTTATATACGACAGAGCATCTATTTTTCCAGATGATGAAAAGCACTCAAAAAAGGCTCCATAAACCGCTGATGATCTGCCAGCGCTTTTTGTAAAAAATTGCCGATATATTTTACTTCCGCATCATTGACAACAAGATTTGCCGAACAGGCGAGAGCTTGCAGTTCATAAAGAGTTTTCATCTCCGGTCCAACGAGAACATAAAAAAGAAGGCGCCGCTTAACCATTGGCATACGACAAAGATAGCGGTGGAATGCAGAAACAGCAAAACCTCCCTTATCGTGACTACTATGACAAACAACCATCCGGTAAGAATTATGCGCTATCATCTCCAGCGCCTCATCCGCCGTTGCTGCCTCTTCTATATGGTAGCCCAACTTGCCGATTTCACCAAAAAGGACATCCCTTAACTCCTTTTCCGGTACCACAAGCAATGCCCGCAAGACTCCCTGCTTCTTCTGCGTAACACTCAATTCTCCACGAAAAAGCCAGGAAATATCAGGCGGCGCTGGAGGACGAACCGCAGATAAGCGGCCATTTTCACCTGCGACAGAAGCCTCTCCTGATATTCGGTTACCATCAAGGGTAAAACTCTGCTTGCAATGAATACACTGTACCTTCAACGACTTGCCCGACGGTAATCGTTGCAGACTGACAGATACCGCTTCACTCACCCTTAGCTCTTTACTGCAATGAGGACAATCTATATGCATACCCCCTCCTTATGACCAGTCTGATAAATTTTCTTCAAGACTCAAACCCGTCAAACTGGTGGTCGATTCACCCCGTTCGGCCTTTATCCTGTCAATCCCTCGAGTCACTGCCGTTCGGCTGGAACTATACATTATCGCATCTTTTTCAGTAATGGCCCCGGAACTGTAAAGCTCCAGCAAATGCTGATCAAACGTCCACATGCCAAGAGCACCGCCTTTCTCAAGCACGCTGTAAAAGGTTTTCTCCTCCGTTTCGCCATTTAAAATCAGATTTTTTACTCGCAGGCTGGTACGCAAAATCTCCATTGCCAATACCCTGCCGCCGCCAATCTTCGGTAACAACCGCTGACTGACAATCCAGCGAATGGTATCCACCAGCCGACTGCGCAACTGTACCTGCTCCTCCTTGTCAAACATGGATATAATCCTGTTGATTGTCTGTCCGGCGTCAATAGTATGCAGGGTAGAAAGAACAAGATGACCTGTCTCCGCAGCGGTAATGGCGATCTCCATTGTTTCCCGATCACGCATCTCACCGACAAAGATAACCTTTGGAGCCTGCCGCAGGGCGGCGCGCATTCCCTCGGCAAAGGAATAAAAATCACTCCCCATCTCTCGCTGATTGAAGGTTGCGAGCTTTTGTTGATGCAAGAACTCGATAGGATCTTCAAGAGTAACCACATGCACCGCCCGTTCTTCATTTATCCGATTAAGCAAACTGGTAAGAGAGGTGGTTTTCCCCGTACCGGTAGCTCCGGTAAACAACACCAAACCATTGCGCTCTCTGGCCATAATGGAAAAAGACTCGGGAAACCGCATTTTTTCAATGCTTGGCACATTAATCTCAAGTTTTCTCAGCACCGAGGTAAGACATCCTCTTTGCGTAAAAATATTTACCCGAAAACGTGCCGTATCCGACAACTCATAAGAGAGATCGCAATAGCCTTTTTCCGCCAAATCCTTCAATAAACGGCGATCCCCATCAATCAGGGTCAGAGCGAAGACTTCCGTCTGAAAGGGAGTCAACTCCTCCACCTGCGGCTCAACCGTAACAGGCAGCAGTTTACCCGCCGATTCTACCTGCAGCTTCTTTCCTACAGTAATGTTGAGATCAGAGACATTGGGATACGCATCAAGCATCGCCCTGATCCAGTAATCAATCTCATTTTTTTTCATCTCTTTTCCTGAAAAATAAAAACAGATAGAGTATAGTGCCTTGTTTCCTATTATTGAGCATGTCTTGAATTATCAGAAATTTATTGAGATAATTCAAGATGCAAAAAAGACCTTACCGCAGTTGGAGCAGATATGTCGAGAATAAATTTTCATCGACAGCAACCAAAACGGGTAAAATAACAGGCATCCTGCCCCCACAATCTGGAGAATTCAACATTATGTCAATTACCCGCCGCAGTAGTATATCCACAAAGGGCCGAAAGATGGCAGGTGCCAGAAGCCTCTGGCGGGCCAATGGAGCAAGGGAAGAGCATTTTTCCAAACCAATTATTGGTATTGCCAACTCTTTTACCCAGTTTGTCCCTGGCCATACCCATCTGCACGAAATTGGCCAGCAGGTGAAAAAAATTATTGAAGAAGCAGGCTGTTTCGCTGCGGAATTTAACACCATCGCCATTGACGATGGCATTGCGATGGGCCATGCAGGGATGCTCTATTCCCTGCCTTCAAGAGATTTGATTGCCGACAGCGTGGAATATATGTGCAATGCCCATACTGTTGATGCACTGCTGTGTATCAGCAATTGCGACAAGATTACTCCAGGAATGCTGATGGCTGCAATGCGGCTTAATATTCCTGCGATCTTTGTTTCCGGCGGGCCGATGGAGGCGGGTGTGCGGAAAGATAAACGCTACGATCTGGTCGATGCCATTGTGCTTGCCGCCGACGATAGTATCAGCGAAAAAGATATTCAGGCTATTGAACGTTGCGCCTGCCCCACCTGCGGCTCCTGTTCCGGCATGTTTACCGCCAACTCAATGAACTGTCTTAACGAAGCACTGGGGCTTGCCCTTCCGGGCAATGGTACCATTGTCGCCACCCATAAAAACCGCAAAAAGCTCTTTACACAAGCGGCAAAGCGTATTGTTGCAATGGCTGAAAGCTACTATGAAAAAGGCGATACTTCGGTCTTGCCCCGTAATATTGCAACAAAAAGCGCTTTTCTCAATGCGATGACACTTGATATCGCCATGGGCGGCTCCACCAACACCGTTCTCCATCTGCTTGCCATTGCCAGAGAAGCAGAAGTGGACTTTACGATGAAAGATATTGATACCTTGTCGCGCAAGGTGCCCAATCTATGCAAGGTCTCTCCCAATGGCAGTTACCATATTGAAGATGTCAACCGGGCAGGTGGAGTTATTGGCATTCTTGGCGAACTGGAACGCGCCGGATTACTCGACACCTCGGTTATCAGGGCAGATGGTCTCTCCCTGGCACAATGTCTTGATAAATGGGATTTACAACGGCAAGGCCATGACAAAAAAGCCGAGGAGATATACCTGAGCGCCCCAGCCCGCAACGGGCTTAACCTGCAAATGGGCTCTCAGGAGACATACTATAAAACGCCCGATAAAGACCGGGAAGGGGGCTGCATCCGCGATGTTAAAAATTGCTATAATAAGGAGGGTGGGCTGGCCGTGCTGTTCGGCAATATTGCGATCAATGGTTGTATTGTCAAAACTGCAGGTGTTGACCCGGCGATTTTCTCCTTTACCGGAACAGCAAGGGTGTATGAATCGCAAGATGCGGCCTGTGATGCCATCCTTGGCGGGAAGATAACAGCCGGAGATATTATCGTTATTCGTTATGAAGGGCCAAGAGGAGGGCCGGGAATGCAAGAGATGCTCTACCCCACATCCTATCTAAAATCAATCCATCTGGGCAAGAAATGTGCCCTTATCACCGATGGCAGATTCTCTGGCGGGACTTCAGGGCTCTCCATCGGCCATATCTCCCCTGAAGCAGCCGCCGGAGGAGCCATTGGCCTGCTGAAAGATGGGGATCTTATTGATATTAATATTGAAAAACGCAGTATCAATGTCCGCCTTACAGAAAAGGAGCTTGCTGCCCGCAGGGAAAAAGAAAACAGCCGGGGAGAGAAAGCCTTTACCCCAAAAGATCGGGTACGACCAGTAAGCAAGGCCCTGCAGGCCTATGCCCTTTTTGCCTCTTCAGCAGATAAGGGGGCAATCCGCATTCTACCGACATCAGGGGGAAAATAACTCAATAAGCCAGCCAAGAAGCTGCTGAAAAAAGCCTTCTGGTTTTGCTGGAGCCTGACGAGCAGCAGACGGAGAAGAGGAGGGAGAGGAGGGTTGTGTCTCCTCGGAAGCATTCTCCTCCTCTTCACTATTCTCCTCTTCTTCCTCTTCCTCCTTGACATCGACAAAAATATTCTTCCTGACTTCAAGAGCCTGAACAATCTCTTCAGCCTTTGCCGAAAGAAAAATCGGGTCGGCAAGAGGCAGAGACGAACTGGTTGCCATCCATGTTGCACTCAGTTTGTCACACCCTCCCGATACAATAAACCTCGTATCCACAGACCTCACTATACAGCAGGCAAGTTGAAGGAAAGCGGCAAATTCACAAATATCATCATCTGCTTTCTCAGGATGGTAAATATTACCTACTGCCCGACAAATATTCTTTGGGAGTTGCCATTTACGCAGCAATTCATAAGCGACATCAGCATCCGTTGTACCAATCAACTCAAGCTGCAAATCCTCAAAGGGCAAGTGATAAACCCCTTTTAATTTTTGTAACACCTTGCCATAAACAAGGGGTCTGGTAATAGCGAGTACCACCCGGCCCACACCATGCAGCAAACCGGCAATATAAAGCTCTCCCGGCAGCACCTTGCCGCCAATCGATGGATGGCCAAGGATTTTCGCGGTAAATGCAGTTGCCCAGGAATATTTCCAGTAATCCTGATCAGACAGAACGCCACCCAAATTAGGTATCTGCGGCAAAATGGTCTGGTAATATGCCATTTGCATAAGGTTGATAGTCTCTTCAAGCCCCACCTGCACAATAGCCCTGCGCAGATCAACAATTTTCTCTACGCGGGAAAAATAGGCGGAATTGGCCAATTGCAGAAGCCTGCCGGCAAAACCAACGTCTCTCTCCAGTAATTCAACCAGATCGTTGATATTTACCAGCTCTACAGGCTTATTTACCAAATCTATCAGTTTGGCTCCAATAACAGAAGAAAAAGGAACCTCCCGCTCAGACTGCAGGAACTCATCAACCAGCTCCCTGGCTAATTCCTTTCTTCCCGGCCGCTCCTCTTCCTCTGTAAATCCTGTTTCATTCAAATGATCCAATTAGCGTCCTCCCTTGCCAAAAAGAACCGTCTTAATGGTATAAAAAATAATCAAGATATCGAGAACAACCGAAATATTCTTTATATAGTACAGATCGAATTCCAGTTTTCGCAAGGTATCCTCTTTTGAAGCCCCGTAAGGATAACATACCTGCGCCCAACCGGTCACCCCTGGTTTTACGCTATGTCGTACAGAATAGAACGGCACATCCTTTACCAACTCATTAACAAAAACCTCCCGCTCTGGCCTGGGACCAACCATACTCATCTCCCCCCGCAACACATTCCATAACTGCGGCAGCTCATCAATTCTCACCTTACGCATAAAACGGCCAAAACGTGTCACCCTCGGATCATTTTTCTGTGCCCATACAGCACCGTCTTTTTCTGCATCCTGCCGCATGGAACGAAATTTTATCATCATAAATGGGATGGCATTACGTCCCAGACGCTCCTGACGATAAAAAATCGGGCCGGGAGATTCAATCTTGATAACAATTGCCGCAACACACATAACCGGCAAGGTCAAAAGAAAAATGGTTATCGCAATAACAAAATCAAGAAAACGCTTGCCGGC
>PDWI01005489.1_pt1 | contig 16534 bp, 16 predicted proteins | sample 1430891 | NCBI WGS metagenome assembly PDWI01 (sample SAMN01162508, study PRJNA174530) | Oral metagenome, whole genome shotgun sequencing project. | biome: Marine environment; feature: Marine mammal; material: Swab sample of the gingival sulcus; isolation source: swab sample of gingival sulcus...
CCCTGAAAGGCAATATCACCAGATTATGCTGTCCCGGCTCTTCCGAAAATAATCAAAAAATCACAAGCATCAATGCCAGAAACTGCCCAACCCTTGCAGAGCTATGCTGCAATCGCAATGCCCTTACCTCCCTGAAAGTCCAGGGACTGGAGAATCTAAAAACCCTCCGCTGTCATAACAACCTTCTTGCCAAACTGAACCTGCAGGATTTACCCAATCTGCAAAAGCTGTTCTGCAACAACAACCAACTGGATTCCCTGAAGGTTCAGGGCTTGACGAATTTAAAGGTACTATCCTGCCACAACAACCGGCTCACCGAGCTAAAAGTACAAGGTTTATTGAAGCTATGGGATTTGTCTTGCAACAATAATGCCCTTACAACCCTCAATGCAGAGGGCTTGTCAAAGCTGACCTTTTTAAAGTGCCAAAATAACCAGCTTGCCGCACTGAATGTGCAGGGATGCACATCTTTACTACAACTTTTCTGCTATCAGAATAATCTGGATGCGGCGGCTTTTACAAAAATATTTCAAGCCTTGCCAGCCTGGGCCTGCAATAACCATGCAAGATGCTACCTTTATGCAGCCCAGGGGAGCAATGAACAATTTTCTTCCTCCAGGGCGCCGGCGGGGTTTACCGAAGCCAAACAAAGGCACTGGGCCATGAAATACCTGCCCCCCAATGACTCCTGGAAAGATTGGCTGGATATACCCTGACCCCTTTGCAGGGAGCCGCCTCCGCAACTGTTAATTTTAGCAGAACCTGCCAAAGAGCGGCCGTTCCAATTTTAGTTGGGAATTTTTTAAAAAGTGCAAGCTATTTTGTTACAGCAATTCCGGTTTCAGGGCTTTTCATATAAGTATTTTTGCATATTATTCCTGAAAATGACCTTCTTTAATCGATTTTCAGGTCCGGGATTCCAAACACTCTTCCAAAACTGAAATTGCTGGTCAAAATCTTGACAGCTTGCTTTTTTAACCTTCCATTGATACTATCCTGCATAATGAAGCGAAAAAGAAGCGGGGCTCTCAAAGGCATTCCCTTTATTTATGCCCTTTTGATCATACTCTTTCTGGTTCTCCATTTATTATGTTTTGAAGAAAACACCTTTGTTCTGGGCAATGCCCTATTCAGGGAAAGACGCACAAAGGGCAGCCTTCTTGCCCCCTCCCGCATTTCAAAACTTCAAATTACAAGCAACGGCCTTTGCCTGAATTTTGCAGATCAGGATTTTCAAATAATCACCGAAGACGGAATTAGCCGTTCTCCAAGACTGAATAGCCTGCAGTCCGGAGACAACCAGGGGGAACTCTTTTTTAATTACGGCCTTACCCTGAAATTCAAAAGCCTTCCCCAAAATACAAGCATGGATATAAAAATTCCGCAAACCCTCCCTCCAATAAAGGAACTCCGCATAAAAGCCGAGGTTTTACAAAACTTTCAGCAAATGGAGGGAGAAAAGGGGGAAATTTCCTTTTCCGATGGCATCTCCACCTTTTTTCTGACTTCCGATGCTCCGGTTCAACTGGAAAGGGGAAAACTCATTATCTCCATGAAAGACAGAACCAGGGGGAAACTAAGCCTGAACGCCAATGCTCCGGGATTGGGGCGTCCAATAGCAGAATGGCTGGCACAAAAAGAACAGGACCAGCCTTTGTTAAAAGAGAAGATTCTTGAGAATTTTACCCGCAAAGTCTATGCAGGCTGGAAAAATCGTTTTGAACCCGGCCCGGGCACATGGAAACAGCCCGATAAAGACAGTAATTTTAACGAAAAGACCATGGTTCTGTTCCTCTCTGAAGCCTATCGGCAAGGGGAAAAAGCCTCTTTAAAAGCCAGAATTCTGGATGCCGGGTATAAACATTCCAATAGCCTGAGCTGGTATTCCAGCCCCTTTAGCGGAGATATAATCCGCAAAACAGCCCCCTTTCTAAGCACCCGGCCCGAGAATCTTCTGGCACAAAAAAAGGCTCTTGCCTTCCAGAGCGCCCCCGAAACCACGCCCTGCCAGGAACTTTTGGAATTGAAAAAGAAAGTTGCCCAGGCCCGGACGTCTGCAAAAGACCTTACCCCATGGATTAAAAAGAACATTTACCCCCTTTTGGCCTGGCTGGATGACGGGGTGTACATACTGCCCCCGGAAGAAAACTCTACAAACAGCCTTGTCTGCCTGGAAGCTGCCGAACTCATGGAAGAAGCTGGAGAAATCAGTAAAAATGAGAATCTTCTGAAAATTTCCGCCATCCTCAGAAATTCCATTCTGAAAAAGGCCGATGCAGAGGGTATTCTCCCCAGACGTATTCTCTTTTCCAAAGACCAGCCTTTCCAGAAAGAAGGAAGCCTGCTTCCCTTTGAAGTTTTTGCCCTTTATGAAAAAAGGAACTACAGCCCCAGAATCAGTCTGTTCCCGGAACTGGGAGCCGATGGATGGCTCTACTCCGCCTCCCGGTCCGTATCCCTTAACAAAACCAGGGATGAGCTGGCCGTACACTTTAAATTCCCGGCAGGACGTATTGAACATGCTGCCATTAAGGGAGTTGAACCCTTTGACCGGATTATTCTCCATGGCATCCGCTGGAAAAGCGACCCGGCCTTTCAACGGTATTCTGACGGCTGGAGTTACGACAAGACCAACAAGGTACTTTATCTTAAAATCAAACACCGGAATTTTTTGGAAAAGGTTCGTATAATTTTTACTCCGCCCACGCCTCCGCCGGCAGAGATTCCCCCGGAGCCTTCTGTTGAAGCCCCCGAAGAAGGCAAAAAAGAAGCCTGAAATTATTCTTTTACAGTTTTTTCATATTTTTTACATTTTACCGAGAAAAAACAGAAGCCTTTTCAGCCCAAAGCCTGTATAATGCTTTTTAGTGTGAGGACTCTGCCCGCTTCCCTGCCGGCAGAAAACCCCGTCCCGCACCCATTATTTACGGGAGGCCTTTTATGAATTCCCCCATTTTTTATGTTACCATAAGAGAGGATTACAAATCCGATCATAATGACTTTTTTCCCTATATTTCATCAGAGTATGTAAATATAGCCAAGAATTTCCATCCAGGCAAGAAAATACCGGTTTTGGCTGTCAAGGATGCGACTATTGTAGCAGAAGATGAATCGGTTATTGAGACTTCGCGTTTCCTGGTTCCCACAGAAAATTCGAATTTTATGTGGGTTCAGTCTGAAATTTTTGTTTTTGCCGGAATAGCATGAAGGCTAGGGCTGGTCATTCCTTTTTATGATTGTTACCGATTCCGGGCAAATGCGCCGACTGGATGACCTGTGCATCCATAACTACAACATTCCTGCCGCCCTTCTCATGGAAAATGCCGCCAGCGCAGCACAGCTACTTGTGGAAAACTCCTATCCGAAAGTAAAAACCATCCTTGTCTGCGGCAGCGGCAATAACGGGGGAGACGGCTTGGCTCTTGCCCGAAAACTCCATGCCGGGAACCGGGAGGTTCATGTGCTTTTTTCCGGAAAAAGGGAGACCATGAGCCCTGAAAGCCTGCAAAACCTCAAGGCTCTGGAGAGTTTAAACCTTCCCTTGTCGGAAAATCCCTCCCCGGAATATGCAGCTTCCCTGTTCAAGGACTGCGGCTTGATTATAGATGCCCTTTTGGGTACCGGCCTGACCCGGAAGGTAAGGGGAAACAAGGAGGAACTGATTCATGTTATGAATGCTGCTGGGCTCCCTGTTGTCTCTCTGGACATACCCTCCGGGGTTAATGGAAGCAGCGGAGCTGTGGAGGGGACAGCGGTTCAGGCCGCCCAAACCCTTTGCTTTGGAGCCCCCAAACGGGGAAATGTACTCCCCCCCGGCTTTGTTTACAACGGAGAGCTTTACTGCTCCCCCATATCCTTTCCCCCTGAAGCTTACAGGACACTGGAATGCCCCACGGCCTTAAACCTCCCGGGCCCTTTAAAAACCAGAGACCCTCTGGGCTATAAAAACAGCTTTGGACGGGTGCTTGTAATTGGAGGCAGCCTCCAATGTTCCGGAGCCCCCGCTTTGGCTGCCATGGGAGCTTACCGCTGTGGTGCCGGCTATGTAACCGCGGCGATTCCTTCTTCCATAAGCTCTGCCTTTTCGGCCCTATGCCCCGAAGCGGTGCAGAAACCTCTGGAGCAGATGGGAACAAAGGAACTTTTGGATCTGGCCTCCCGGCAGGATTGTGTTCTTCTGGGCCCCGGAATGGGAACCCAAAAAGAAAGCCGCTCCCTTATTAGAGCCCTTATTCCGGCCATCCCGGTTCCCCTTGTTCTGGATGCCGATGGCCTGAATGCCATGGCCGGAGAACCTGAACTCTGCCGGAAAAGAAGGGCTTTCACAGTACTGACCCCCCATAGGGGAGAGGAAGAAAGATTAAGACAGGGATTGAACCCAAAGCAAAGCCTGGCTGAACTTTACAAAGCGGTATGTATCCACAAGGGCCCCCGGAGCAGAATAGTTTTTCCCGAAGGCATGGAATACATTAACCTCACAGGAAATGAAGCCTTGGGAAGTGCCGGAAGCGGAGACGTTTTGGCTGGCATTCTGGCAGGACTCATTCCCTGGGCCCAATCTCCCCGGGAGGCGGTATGCCAGGGGGTGCTTCTTCATGGCCTGTGTGCCGACTGGACAAAGCTGCCGGGGGAATCTTTCTGTGCCGGAGATATTGTCAGGGCTTTGCCCCCGGTATTAAGGCGTTTCCGAAAAGAATACGAAGAACTGACAGCGGCCTTTTATGGTAAAATGAAAATGCTTTTATAGGAAGTAAACCTGCTCTGCCGGGGAATACGCCCAAAAGGATTCCAGAAAAAAATCCAATGTCCATTGACAATACACAAGGAGAGGAAAAAATGGATTTTACCTTTGCTGCCAATCGGCAAATCCTGTTTGGACGGGAAAAAAGCCTGAATCTTCCCGTATTTTTAAAATCATTGACTCAGGGGAAAACAGGCTCCCTCCTTATGCTCTGCAGCCCGACCCTGCGGCGCAGCTCCCGATTTGCCCTGCTGGAAAAAAAACTTGAAAGAGGTGGTTTTTTTACGGAATTTCGGGAAGTTTCAGGAGAGCCTTCACCAGAGACAGTTGATGCCCTTTGCAAGGATTTTAGAAAGCATCCTCCTTTAGCTGTAGCGGCTCTGGGAGGAGGCTCTGTGCTGGATACGGGAAAGGCCGTAAGTGCCATGCTTATGGAAGAAGGTTCTGTTCAGGATTTTCTGGAAGGAGTCGGGCACAGAAAGCCTTCAGGGCGCAAGATTCCCTTTGCCGCCCTTCCGACGACCCCAGGAACCGGCAGCGAGTGTACCAAAAATGCAGTCATTAGCCGTCCGGGGCCCGAAGGCTTTAAAAAATCCCTCCGTCATGACAATTTTATTCCCGACCTGGCCCTGGTGGATCCTGTCTGGCTTGAAAAGCTGCCTGTGCCAATAGCAGCCTCCTGTGGCATGGACGCATTCTCCCAGCTTCTGGAATCCTATATTTCCACACAGGCCTCTCCAATAACAGATGCCCTGGCCCGGCAGGGGCTGGCAGGCTTTTTCCAGGCCTTTACCCCGCTCCTGAAGGGGCAGGCAAAAGCAAAAGATTTTGACGCCATTGCCCTGGGAGCCGCCCTGTCCGGCCTGACCCTGGCCAATGCAGGGCTGGGAACAGTTCACGGAATCGCCGGGGTGCTGGGAGGATTAAGCCCCGTTCCCCATGGCCGGGCCTGCGGATTGCTCATGCCGCCCGTTATGAAAGGCACCTTCAAAAAACTAAAAAACCGTCTAAAAGAGAACCCCCTTGATGCCTCAGCCAAAAAAGTTCTTTCCAAGCTGGAAATTTTGCTTCCGGGGAAGGGGATTACCCCCCTGGAAGAACAGTTGGAGCAGTGGAAAGAACTGGCCGCCCTGCCTGGACTTAAAGCCTCGGGAGTGGATGAATCCCTGCTGCCCAAGGCAGCAAAAGCTTCGGGAAACAAAAACAACCCGGCCCTTTTTTCAGAAGATGAAAGGCTGAAGATTCTCCGTTCCATTTTCTAAAAGTCTCCCGGCAGCATGGCGTCAAAACAAAGCCGGAGAGCCTCAGAATTTCCCGGCAGGGTTATTCCATAAAAAACGCCATGGAAGCTCTGCCGCCTTTGTAATCCCTATCCGTCCGGTTTGCACAATATGTTTGTCCTCCGGAATGCAATCATCCTCCAAAATCTGCAAAGGAGGAACTGATAAATCATGGAAATTCAAGGAGGTCTCTATACCAAGAGCCTGGCAAAGTTTTCCCGGCCCGTTACACAGATTCTTCCCTGCCTTTCCTCTCCGCGCTGCCATCTTTTTCAGCCCCCACAGGGGTTGAAGAGCGCGAATAAGAACAGCGCTGCCCTCTTCCGGAAAGCCGGTTACAACATTAAAGCAATGATGAATCCCATAGCTAATGTAAACATAGGCTGTCCCTCCCTGGCCAAACATGGCCCGATTCCTTTTTCCAGGTCCTTTAAAACTGTGGGAAGCCGGATCCTCCTGCCCGTAGGCTTCCACTTCCAGAATTCGTCCTCCCGCTATCATGCCATCGGAAAATGTACGCAACAGGATTTTTCCCAAAAGCAAAGGAGCTACCTGTTCAGGTGCGGGTAGAAAAAAATCCGGAGGCAAAGGCTCCGCTTGTTTTAAAATCCATTTTTTCAGGGATTCCGGCATCAATGATTACTCCTCCTGTACAAAAGGGCTGTTTTGTAATATGCTTTACCAAACAGTTCATAGTGTACCTGTTGGATGCATTATACTCCCGGCTGAATTCATTATAGCATACGGGGCTGTTTTTGTGCTTTTTCTTCTTGTAAATTATAACGCTTCCAGGTAAAGGCATTCAGAACCTCAAACCCTGATATAAAACCTTTTTAAGGAGTAAATTTTACAATCCCCATGAACCAACTTTCTCTCCAGATCCGCCTGGTCTACAGCTTCATCATTATCGCTCTTATCTCCATCATACTTGTCGGACTTTTAAGCCTGGGTATTACCATGCGGATTTTCAATAAATGGGAACGCCGGACACTGAATGGAATTGCCCGGGAGGCATCAAAAAACCTGGAGGACTACTACCGGAAGAAACAAAAGGGGAAGCTCTCGGATGCCTTGAACCGCTTTGGCCTTCAAAACAATGTGGCCCTCAAGATTGAAGGGCCTGACGGTACCCTGCTGGCCGGCTCTTCAGCCCTGCTGGAGCATTCAGACCTCCCTTTAATGCCTGTAGCCAGAACCACCCTTGACTTCCAGCCCCTGAGGGGGAATATCCTGCTTGTAGTGCGTTTTGACGATTATTACTTTCACCCTTTATCCCTTCTGCTTGAAGGTGTTCTTCTGGCAGGACTTGGAGCAGTGGTGGCTGCCATTTTTATGGGCCGCTACAGCGGACGCCGCCTGGCCAAACCCATTATCTGCCTGTCCCGGCTGGCTTCGGAAATCAGCTTGAGAAACTGGGAGGGAGAAATGCCCCAGGTTAACAGCCGGGAGCTGCAAATTTTGGCAGACAGCCTGAATAACATGAGGCGGCAGCTGGCATCAGGATTTAAAGCCCTGGAAGAAGAACGGGATTTGATGAGACGTTTTTTGGAAGATGCTTCCCACCAACTCCGCACTCCGGTTACAGCCCTTACCACCTTTCTGGAGCTGCTGGACAGCAACCATCCTGATCTGAAAGCCCGCCAGGAAGAAATCCTGACAGACTGCCGGGGACAGGTAAACAAGTTATCCCGGATAATCCGGGATCTTATGGAACTGGCAAGAATCGAATCAGGAGAAATCATAACGCAAAGGGATAGCCCCGCTACCGGCGAACTCTGTTCTTTAAAAGTACTTTGCCTTAAAGCCTGGAAAGGCCTGGAAGCCCGGGGGCAAGCCAAAGGGCTCGTTTTTGATCTCAAGGGAGAAGCCCCCCCTGTCCGGGGGGAACCCCACCTTCTGGAAATGGCCTTTTCAAATATCCTGGACAATGCCATAAAATGGTCTCCCTCAAGAGGAAGAATCCTTGTAAATCTCATCCCCCCGCCCTTAAACAGGAAGGAAGGGCTGGCATCCCGGGATTTTGTGATTGTAGAAATCGAAGACCAGGGGCCCGGCATTCAACCGGAAGATATGGAGCGAATCTTTGAACGTTTTTATCAGTCTTTTAAAAAAGATTCCGAAGGTTCAGGACTGGGACTATCCATTGTTAAAAGTATTCTACAAAAAAACCGGGGATACATCCGTGCCCTTTCCCCGGCATCGGGAGGTGCCAAATTTGAGATTCGCCTTCCCTGTGCCGATAAAGTAAGAGGAGAGTATCTTTATTGAATACAGGGGTAAACATTTATAAAGGCAAAGGCCTTCTTTCTTTTCTCAAAATGGACTTTCCCTTTCAAATTCATAAAAAGGGCCCCCTTTTCATTCTCAAAATGCAGGCGAATTCCCGGCAGGCAAGCCTGATACTGGGTAACCGCATCCAGAATTCCGAAACGCCCTGGTTTTGGTGGCCGAACCATGAAGGAGAAAGGGGGCAACTGGCTGAGGTCTACGAAAAGCTGGGTTCTCTGGAAGGCGTAACCCGGGGACTTTCCATCCTCTACCCCACCACGGCCTTCTGCCGATCCATCATTGTGGGAGATAAAGAGGGCGGGGTCATCCTCTGCGCCCTTCCTGAAAAAGAAGGACAAACCGCCCGGATAACCGCCCGCTGCAGAGGACGAAAGCAAGTGGAATTTGTGATTAAAACCGGAAGCTCCTCCTGGATTCTGGGCCAGTTTAAAGGTGGCCCGGAAAAAGCCCTGGAACTGCTGGATAAAATAATGAAAAAAATCCAGACCACAGCCCTTCCTGCTCCGGAACCATCGGGAAAATTCCTCCTTAAAACAGGACTCATTAGCCCTAACTACAAATGTGATGTCCCGCCGGAAAAAGGCTTTCTCATACTGGAAGACATTGCCAGACTTATGAAAAAGCACCTGGGCCCGGAAAACTGGCTCCATGTTTTCGGCTATTCCCATGGCCACGACATTCTGTATCCTGATTATACCCCTTCCCATTATCTGGGAGGAAAAGAAAAACTCCGTGCCGCCATACAAGCTGTACACAGCCATGATCAGAAACTCAGTTTCCATATGAACATAAGGATGGCTGATGAACGGCAGGTGAAAACCAATTTTGACCTGCAAAAGGCTGTTTTTCTGGATCCCCTGAAAAAAAAGGTCATAAAAAACCTTGGCCGCCAGGATTTCGTGGTCATGGATACAGAAAACCCTCTGTGGCAGAACCGGATTATTAAAGAAGCCAGGGGCCTGGCTGACCTGGGCATAGACGCTTTGGAACTGAGCCACAAAGGACTCCCCCCCGGTCTCCTTCCCATAGGAGCCCTATGGGGGACAGGAACCAGCCGCATTATGACGGAAATCAAGAATATGGGAGTCAAAATCTGGTACCAGGGAGGTGCGGATATTTACCCTGCAGACTGGCTGGAACTTTCCCGGGAAGAACCCGGGAAAGATGCAGAAGCCCATATTCTGTCAGGATGTTTTCTGGGCAGCTTTGACCCCCGTCTTTTTATGACCGTTGCTCCGGGGCGGGCCTACCTGGCATCCATTTCCCGAAATCCCTTCCCCCTTACCGATAAAACCCTGGCAATGAAAAACCTGGAGCCCGTATTTGGAGGCCTTTTCCTGTATAACAAGGATTACCTGAATGAGGCCGAAATGATTATGAAACGGGGGGCCCGGGAAGAATCTTTGCCAAATCCGTAAAAAAATCAGGATAGGTAACCTTGACCGCCTCGGCGGTATCAATGGTTGTTATCCCCGGAGCCCCCAAACTGGCCAAAGCCAGAGCCATAACCACCCTGTGATCTCCATGCCCCCCCAGAACCGCCCCATGAAGGGGATGCCCCTGAATAATCATGCCGTCAGGTTTTTCTTCTATTTCTGCACCCATTTTCCTTAATTCCCCGACCATAACCGCAATCCGGTCTGTTTCCTTTAAACGGGCCTGGGGCACATTGGTGATGCGGGTTTCCCCCAGAGCAAAACAGGCGGTAACAGCCAGTGCCGGCAGGGCATCGGGGGTGGCATTCAAATCCAGAACACAGCCTTTGAGCCGGGGCGGGCCCTGAATTCTTACCCCTCCTTCCTCCTGCATGCAGGAACAGCCCATCTGTTCAAGATAATCTATCACCGCCTTATCTCCCTGGCTGTCATCCCTGTCCAGCCCTTCCAGAAGAAGGGACGAGCCTGTAATGGCCGCAGCGCATAAGAAAAAAGTAGCTGAAGAAAAATCCCCCGGAATTTTAAGGTCAAAGGAACGGTAACGCTGCTCCCCGGGGATTTTGAATTCCTCCATACCCTTTTGTTCCCATTCCACGCCCCCTTCCCTCATCCAGCGGAGGGTCATCTCCACATAGGGAACTTCCATAAGCAAAGGAACCTTAATGCAGCTGAAAGGGCGGTTCCCGGAATCTGACCGAATCAAAGGCGCAGCCAGAAGCAGGGCTGAAAGATACTGACTGGTAGGACATTCCAGACTTGTTTCTCCTCCTTTTAATGGCCCCTTCAAGGTATAGGGAGCACAGCCTCCCGGAGCAGAGTTCACCACAGCCCCCAAATCGGACAGAGCATTCAGCAGATTGGCTGCCGAACGCCTGCGAATCTGCTCATCGCCATCAAACCGGACAGCCCTGTTCCCCAGAGCAGCCAGAGCACTGAGAAGATAAAGGCTGGTTCCCGAATTGCCAACATCAATAAAAAGGGGCGAGGAGGAAGAAGCCATCTCCCCGGCTGACCCATCCGCATTGAAAGGGAAATCCCCGGGAGGAGTAAACTCCCAAAAGAGGCCCTGTTCTCCCGCTTCGTTTATTTCTTTCCCTTCTTCAATGACCGCCCCCAGCTTCCGGCAGGCCTCCAGACAGGCCAGGGTATCCCGGGATATAAGGGGCTGCCTTATGCAGCTTTTTCCATCAGCAGCGAAGGCAACAAGAAGGGCCCTTATGGTGTGGGATTTGGAAGGGGGCACAGAAATACAGCTCCCTGGCTTCAGGGAAGCCGCCCCTTCCGGCCCCTTCAAAGTAACAATACTCACAATTCAGCTCCTTTCCCGGCAGACCGGACAACCCAGAACGTGGACATGGATTTTTCCTCCGGGGCGCTCAAAAACCCGGGCTATGGCAAAATTTCCTTCTTTTAAAGGCCTCCCGCAGGAAGGGCATTTCCGGGGCCTTAAAGGAATGCGGCTTTCGACAGGATGACAAGAGCAGCACCAGGGACAGCCATGAATATTCATAAGCCTGTCCTCCCCCTGGCTGTAAATCACCGAATGGACCCGTTCACCCCGTTTCAAGGCTTTGCCGCACAAAGGGCAGGGATGGGTATGCCCTTCCCTTTCCGGTTCTTTCCGCCCCCCCCGGAGGGATTCCTGTTTTTTTGATGAAAAATTCCTGAAAACAAGAAATAAAAGAGAAATGAACAGAAAAAGCACAATGAGAATTTCCCAAATCATGGCAAGATTCCCCCTCCCAGCCTGTTCACATCAGGTATTTTCATATACTCTCATTATATGGGAAGATTATATATGGTGGCAACGCCCATAGGGAATTTACAGGACATGACCTTCCGGGGGGTGGAAATTCTTAAAAAGGCGGATATTATCGCCTGCGAAGATACAAGACAAAGCGCCAAACTTCTGAACCACTACGGCATACAGAAAACCCTGATAAGCTGCCGGGCCCGGAATGAAAAGCAAAGCGCCCCCGGCATTGTCAAACTTCTGAATGAAGGCAAAGACATAGCCTATATTTCTGATGCAGGAACCCCGGTAATCAGCGACCCGGGCCGGCTTTTGATACGTCAGGCACGGGATGCAGGGCATGAGATCCTTCCCATTCCCGGAACCTCCGCCTTTTCAGCTCTGGTTTCTGTCTGCGGTTTTCCTGGAAAATCCTTCCTGTTTGAGGGCTTTTTATCCCCCAAAGGAGGCAAAAGAAAAAAAAGACTGGAAGAACTGCTGAACCGCAAAGAAGCTTTTCTCCTTTACGAGTCCCCGTTCAGGGTAATAAAGCTCCTTGAAGAGCTTGCAGCACTGGCACCGGAGCGTTCCATCCTCATGGGCCGGGAAATGACAAAAAAATTTGAAGAATATAAGGAAGGATGTGCCGATAATTTAATAAAGGAGCTGAAAAACAAGGAAAATATAAAAGGCGAGTTTGCCATACTTGTTTCTGCCGAGAAAAAAGGTTAATATTATGAAAGGCTTGTCGATACTTATTAATGGAGAGTAAAGGAGCTGACATGACTATAGACAGAATTGGCCCAATAGATCCTGTTTCCCGTTACGGTAAAACAGGGAAAACAATCAGGACTGAAGCTAAAGACAAATCTGATTCCATTGATGTTTCCAGAGAGGCCAAGAAGAGTGCTGAACTATTGCGGTCCATGGACGTAATCAGGACAGCTCCGGATATCCGGGAAGACCGTATCCGTGAAGTAAAAGCGCGGCTTCAGGATCCAAACTACATAAATGAAGCAGTTGTGAACTCTGTGGCGGATAAATTAGCAAATCTTTTTGGAATTTAAATTTTTTTGATGTATAATTAAAGACAGAGCTTAAAGGCTCTGTTTTTTTATGTCCTGAAAAATAAAAAAGGCAAATGGAAGAATGAGCGAAATAAATTTACAGCTTCCCGCCAGAATCCTATTTGGAATAAACGAGACCAACCGCCTCGGCATGGAATTGGGAAAACTGGGCAAACGGGTTCTCATGATTACAGACAAGGACCGGGAAGAAGAAGCCATAAAAATCCGGCATTTACTGGAAGGACACGGGATTGGAGTCATCCTTTCTACAGAAGAATCTGTAAAGGGGAACTCTTTTACCATAGAAGACTGTCAAAACCTGGCTCAGGCAAGCCATATAGACGCCATTCTGGCTTATGGAAGCATGAGCAGCATTGTTACCGCCAGAGCTGTGGCCTGCTGCACCGGCAAAGGCCACCCGGACAGCCTTGCAAAACAAGGACATATAAAAGAGCCCTCCTTACCCTGTTTTGAAGTTATAAGCGATTTCTGGAACCCCCTTTTTCTTAATAAACTCTTTTATATTACCAACAGCCGCAACGGCTGTTCCAGTCTGATTTATCACAGCCCTCCGGCTTGCAATATACAGTGCTGCGATCCACGCCAAAGCCTCGGCCTTCCGGAAAGGGTAAGGATTCCGCAATACTTTGACCTTCTTCTTCATACAGCCTCCATTGCCATTCCCCGGAAAATTTCTTTTATAGGAAGGGAAAACTGCCACTCTGCCTTTAAACGGCTATGGAAACTCCGCCGCAGCATGGCCGAGTCCTGGAACCTTGATATGATTACATCCCTGATGGAGGCCGGTCTGCTTACCTCCATGACCCAAAAGGATTCCGGCCCCACCTGGGTCTGCCTGTTAATTCAAGCCATAAGCGGACACTCCGGTATTTCCCGAAACATCATCGCCATGATTATGGCTCCCTTTATCCTGAATTTTTTTAACGAGACCCTTACGGGAGAATTCGCAGCCTTTATTCACTCCCTGGAAGACCTGAAAGCCCCCCCGGAGAGTCCCCAAAACTTTATTGACACCTTTCGTGAACTGATTGGCTGGTATGCCATGCCTTCCCAGCTCAGACAAACCGGTATTCCCGTGGACTCCCTGGCCCTGGCTGCAGAAACCGCCGGCCAAATGCTCTCTGCAACCGGAGATGGAGGGGTTACAGTTGACCAGATGTTTGAGCTTATGGAAAGCTGCTGGTAGTGATCAATATACGAAAACTGTTTTCCCTTAAAGAGGGAACCAGAGAAAGAAAGATCATAAAAATACTGGTTCAATGGGAAGCCTCTCTTATTCCTGGAAACACCACTCCCGGTCTGGATCCCCAGTACGCCCGGGCACTCTACCAGGGGATTTTTAAGGAGCAGGCCGCGGAGGGCCTTAGAAAAAAAGGGCTTCTTCCCCAAAAACTGCCCCTGGAAGAACTTTCAAAAAAGGAAAATGAACCCTTGCGGCGGCTGGTCAACACCCTGAAGCATGAGTTCCTGAACTATACAGGAAGCCCTCCGGGAGAATGGGATATGATCCATCCCCGGGATTACAGTCAAAAAACCGGAAAAACACTCCCCTGCCGCCTTTACCTGGACGGAATTCGCTCTCCTTACAATGTGGGCGCCCTCTTCCGCAATGCGGAATGCTTTGGTTTCAGGGAAATCCTGCTGTCTCCCTTCTGTGCTGACCCCACCCATCCCCGGGCCCGGCGCACGGCTATGGGATGCCTGGACAGAATTCCCTGGAGAAGAATGGATTACGAAGAACTTGAAGGGGAAAATTCAATCTGCTTTGGAATGGAACTGGGAGGTAAAGCCCTCAATGACTTTTCATTTCCCCCGGAAGGAATCCTTATTGCAGGATCTGAAGAGCTTGGTATTTCTCCCCGGGGACTGGCAATCACAAGGAAATCCGGAGGCCTTGTTACCATCCCCCTGTATGGAAGAAAAGCCTCTTTAAATGTCTCCGTAGCCTCGGGTATTATTATGCAGGCTTGGGCTTGCCGCCTGCATAACAAACTCCCGGCCTAACGGTGCAAAGCCCGCTCTATGGCAGGCTGATCAACCCCCACAATAATCCTTCCGTTAACATCAATAACCGGAACCCCCATTTGCCCGGATTTTTTCACCATTTCATCAGCCCTGGCCTGGTTACTTGCTACATTATAATCGGTAAACCGAATGTTCTTTTTTCTGAAATAATCTTTTGCAAGGTTACAGTATCCGCAGCTGGGGGTTGAATAAAGAATAACAGACATTACACTCTCCTATATAATTTTCTATATATAAGATAATCGCCATAAAGAGAGTTGTCAAGTTTTTAACACATTACGCTCTGACTCAAAGGCCTTATTCAGAATACTTTGCACTTTTCCAAGCTGCTCTTCACTGCTAATGTTAAAAAATTTCAATGCAGTTCTATCCAGCTGCTCAAAAGAAATCAACCCTTTCTCCATGTTTGCAATGGCATTAGCCAAATAGACACAATTTACCACCTTCCTGTAGAGGGGCTGGGAAGAACCTGGTTCATGGTGAAACCGTATAGTTTGAGTTAAAGATTCGGAAAAATTCCATTTTTCTGCAATTCTGGCCCCAATTTCGGCATGATTAAACCCACCGGCCAAATTTTCAAATAAACCGGAAGACACCTCTCTTTCCCTGGCAAAATTGCCTATTTTCTCCAGCAATTCAGGATGAACATGGGAAAAAACAATCTTGCCCATATCGTGCAGGACCCCTCCAACGTAAGCATCATCCATGGCGTCCCGGGAAAGTTTTACATTTTTAGCCAGATTGACAGAGTAAAAAGCCACTCTGTGAGCATGCTCCCACAGCTCTTTTTTTTCGGGCATATTCAGAATAGCTCCCGCCCCATAAGAAAATAAAAGATTTTTCAATCCCCTCAGACCCACCATTTTTACGGCATCTGCAATATTGTCTACCCGGTTAGGCAGCATAAACTGGGCAGAGTTCACAAGCTTCAGAAGATCTGCTGTCAGGGAAGGATCCGTGCTGATGCGCTTGGCTATTTCGCTAATTTCCGAATCGGGATCGTTTATAAGCTTCTGAATTTCAATAACGTTTTCCGGAAAACGGGGCAAGGCATCAATTTCAGAAACGATCCGGGTAGTGAGCATATTCATTTCATCCAGTTTTATCCGGGAAACAGGAATGGTCAGGGAGGTAACGGTCTCCCCTTGTACACCCTCAATTTCATAAGCATCCTCATCAATCCCCATTTTTCGAAGCATAAGAATAAGGATAACAATACCAAGTCCAGCCCCTTCTGAATCATCCAGAACTTCGGCAAAGGCTTCTTCCATACTTTCAAAAGCCCTTGACCGAGCCACCCGGTCATAGATTCTCATCTGTTCCTTTCTGGTAATTTGAACATTATTGCGTATGGTAATTTTGAAAAAGGAGCTAAAAACATGAAAGGAGATTTTGATGTAAAGGCCCTTTTTTTCCTGTAATGCCAGATAATGATCAATTTGACTCAGAGTTTCAGCTTTAAAATTCCTCATTCCCTGGACATAATCTTCAGGATCATTCAAAGACAGCCCTTTTTCCTCAAAATAGACCCTTTTTGTATTGGCTTTTTTGGCATTGACAGTTAACTCTTTCAGACAATAAGCCAAACGGTCAACAAGAACTTCCTGCCCAAGTTCCTTCAGAAAGATCTTCATGATTTCTTCAAGATAGAGTTCTGTCTCATGGCTTAATTTGTACGTTGTAACGGTTACAGGTACAGATTTTTGAATTGCTATTTTAATTTTTTGTGAAATATTTGCCGAAGCACCCATTATTTGCTCTTGAAATAACTTAATCCCTGAAATACGCTACTTTGAAAAAGTATATATTACATGGCAATTTTAATCAAGTATCCTCGTCAGGACACCCGAATGTTAATATTAACTGTCACCCCTATGGGAGCTAAAAAAAGTCCCATAAAACTCTGTTATTATGTTTCTACGACAAAAAAAGTAACAGGAGGA
>PDWI01005734.1_pt1 | contig 16532 bp, 6 predicted proteins | sample 1430891 | NCBI WGS metagenome assembly PDWI01 (sample SAMN01162508, study PRJNA174530) | Oral metagenome, whole genome shotgun sequencing project. | biome: Marine environment; feature: Marine mammal; material: Swab sample of the gingival sulcus; isolation source: swab sample of gingival sulcus...
AGTAATTTTAAACCAATCTCCTGTAGTAAACGGTTTATTTGCATCGTTTCCGGCATTAGAATCCATACCTGTTCCATTTTCGGAGCAATGCTTAACCCAAGCCGTATTAGTAATATAAAATCCGCTGATTTCTTGCGCCTCATCACTATTTGTTTGGCTCACTTTAGTTGCTCCATAAGTATAACAAACTGCATAATTCTTAGAATCGTCAACTCCATGACCTACAGCCGAGCGGAATTGATCAGTAAGGAATTCACTCATATTAAATGTAGTAGCTGTCATATTAGAATAAGCAAATCCACTCCACGACAAATATTCTTTGTTAAAATTATTTAAGAACGAGAACGAACCGCTATAGAATGTAGAATATCCTGTAGGACTTGTATTATCTTGTCCTGACCATTGGCTCTCTTCTGCAAGATATAAATCATCAAATGTAGCAACAACTTGTTTACCTGTCACTTCAACTAAAACAGAAGATTCAACAACTGTATCCCAAGCATCGGTAACAGTTAAATAATATTCCGAAGTACATTCAGGCGTAACAGTCAATGTAGCTGTTTCTGCCAATTGAGTATGTTTAGCATTTATCCAGCTATAAGTATAAGGCATCACTCCTCCTGTTATTTGAGGATTAACAACAGCTTGCTCACCTTCATTAATTTTCACATTTTCTAATGTTACTTTAATTGAAGCCGGCATACCGCTAAAGTTATCTATAAATACATTACCACCCGTTGCTGAAAGCTGTACCGAGGTTACTTTTCCTTTTTTCTTAAGACTTACATACCTCCATTTACCTTCGGTAGATTTAACAGTGAAAGTATGGAATGTACCTTGTAAATTCTTACAAGCAACAACTGTTGAAACATCCGATTTAATAAAGAAACCATTAACCGTTAAACCATTATCGGTATTATTAATGGTAACCTCAGCATAAGGATTATTAATCTTAGCTGCTTTTTTATTATCAGCACCAACTCCATCGGTAATATCGACAACAACAAAACCTTTAAAATCTGCTGTTCCGTCAGTAAAGTCACCGGAAGCAACCGTCACATTTTCAAAAGTAGAAACTTGAGTAGGTAAATGATTAGTTCGGAACGAATCAGTTGCCTCAACTTCTGTTTCTATATCTATATAGCTAACCAATAAATAATATAATTTATACTCGGTGTTAGCTTCAAGAGATGTAACTGAAACAGATTTCTCTGTGTTTTTAGCAAGTTCAACCATTGTTGCTGCTTTTAACTCTTCTTTAGTTGGAGCATCTTCATTTGCAGCTTTTACAATATAATAAAATTTACCATTCCCTACAAGTTTAACTTGTACTGTAGCAGATTCATGATTAATATTAGTAACTTTAGGATAACCTTCTGCCATTGCAGGAGCAACAGGTTCCTCATATTCATAAGCTCCAATAGTAGGAGTAGCATCATTTCTATCAACACCATTGATATCTTTGGTTACATAACCCAATGGCTCTGCCGAATTAAAACCACCTACTACTTTTAGTGCAAGAGAAGCTTCACTAAAAAATTCAGCTTGTTCAAATACTAAATTAACTGCTCCTGATTTAGTAATCCAATCTTCTTTATTATATTTATCGCTTGGAATATAAGCTACATTATCGGCTGCATTAGTAAATATACCATTATGACTAAATGAAATACCTGAAAGTTGCTCTTCTTTTTTAACAAAATAAACACGACCTTCGGCTAAATTCTGGAATAAATTATTAATAACCGATATATTTGTATTATTATCTTCACTAAATAAAGCAACACTTAATTCCGACTTACCTTTTATAAATACAGAATTGTATGCTATCTTAACATAATCACTCTTATCGCTAATAATAAATCCTTTAGAAAGTCCATTTACCTGAGGAAACATTATTTCGTTATTAACAACCATAGCAGGATTATCAACAACTCCTTTTACCGGACGTAATTCTATTCCTACGGAGTTTTCTTGTGTCTCCAACGAAATTCTATTATTAGAAATCAACACTCCATTCTGACATCTATATAAATCCATAGCTTGAAAACCTCTCTTAGTTGTTTCGGTATTTGATATACTATTATTTACAACACTAACTTGCTCCAAATTATGTAAATATATAGATTTTGAACCTTGATTAGTAAATGTACAGTTATGTAAATTAAATCCATATTGCTTAGGAAGAGCAACATATCCCGTACCACTAATATCCAATGCAATATAGCCGCCAATAAAATTACAGTTTTCAATAGTCAAATTATTACTGTTTTTATTTGCTTTGTTTTCAGCATAAGTTTCAAATAAATTAGAATTATTGGTATAAGATGTATACATAGGAGCTTCAAAAACACAGTTCTTAAATACTACATTATTACTCATGTTTCCTAGACGAACCAAAGCATCATAATCTGTATCTGTTGATTTAATAGAGAAACCATCAAATGTGATATAATCGGCACCATCTACGGTAAGCAATCCATAATATTTTCCAGAACCTCCCGGGCTATTAAAATTATTATTTTCAATAACTACATCTGTATTTGAACCCGAAGTAGATTTAAATAATATAGTATTAACCGAAGAAGTTCCCTTAATATGAGGAATAGTTATATTATTACTATAAGTTCCATTCTCTACATTAAATACAACCGGTCCGTCAACACCTCTTTCCATTGCTTTTATAGCATCGGCAAAAGTAGCATAATCCGAAGTAGTTGTTCCTACGGTATAAGTACCACTAAATCCTTTTATAATGGTAGCTGTTGCCGAATTATTCTCGGTAATGCTTACATTTGCATCATCTACTTTAATAGATGTCAACTCTGCATTTATTGTATTATCTATTGCAGCTTCTAAACTAATATCATAAGTTAACCATAAATAATAAGTTCCCGGCTTATTTATTACTGCTGTCCCTGTAAAAGTAAACGGAGCAGTTGTTGAAGTTCCATAAACATTTAAACCGGAAAAACTATCTAAACTATCTGTATAATATACATTTGCCTTAGTAATATCGGCTATATTTGTTGTTCCTGTTGCATTAAATACAAGCTCTTGTATATTCATATTTCCTTTATCGCCTGAAACCTCAATGGCTACTCTCAACATTAAATTGTCTTTAGTATTTCTTAATAATCCTTCATCAGATACTTTTGTACTAACAATCGACTCTAAACTTAAAGGTTTCGGAGTATAAGATATAACATCAAATTCCCATCCAAAATACTTTGGACTCTCCTTTTTAGGAGAAAATGCAACAGTTAAGGAACCATCAGCAGCAGTTGACATAACCTCTCCAAAATCAGTATAATAGGAGCCCTTTACATCAACAAGTTCTTCTCCTTCTGTAGAATTACCATTATAAATATAAAGATGATCATTATAATGCGTTTTAAATTTTTTATAAATAATCTTTATTACATCACCCGCTTTTGTAGGATTGAAAGTAACAGTGCCTTTTGCATCTTTTGTATAATGACTATCTTTACCTCCATTATCATAAAACTTTAACGGAGCTGTTATATTAACGGTTTCGTTTCCTCCCTTAAAATTATAAATCAACTTAATAGTACGTTCTCCATCAGGATCAGCTACTATAGGAGCTAATTCTGTAGTTCCCGATTTTACGGAAACCAAAGCTGCATCAAGAGTACTATTAGCTGTAGCATCTGCTTTAACATCATAAGTAACCCAGAAATAAGATTTACCTTCAGGTAATGTTTTAACAGTAGATAAACTTACAACGGTTTCAGTATTAACCTGATTATTAGAGCCAACTAAATTTTCAGCTGCATTAGAAAATACTTTTTCGTTTCCGGTATAAAATACCGATACTTTTTCAACATTTTGCTCGGAACCTTTTAAGTTTACAGCAATCTCAGATAATGATATAGGCGACAAAATACCTTCTGTGGTAACTTCAACACCTAATATTTCCTGATTTACTGAATTAGCCCCCACATCTCCTGTATTTAACTGAAATGCCGTTACTTCTTTAAGTTGCATTGGTTCAGGAGTAAACTCAGATACCGTAGCATGCCAACCGTCAGCGGTATGATAACTCATAGTAGTATTGGCATCGAATACAACAGTTAAAGAACCATCGGCAGCCGAAGAAGAAATAGCTTTTCCCGGACCTGTACTCTTATTATCTGCATCTACTTCCCATAATAAATTATCAGCTGTAGTTTCAGAACCGTTATATATTTTAAATTTAGCTTTAGTTCCATAAGAAGAACTGCTATAATAAATATCGAAATCTGCAAAGTCTATTTTAATTTTATTTGAAGTTTCATCCGAAGGTTTAAAAGTTACTTTTTGTTCACCTTTTTCCGCTTTATATCTACTTGAATAACTTGATGCAGGAGTATGAGTGAACTCAATGCTACCATATACCGTTTTCTCATGGCTTCCAATAGTTGAATAATAAATATTCTTCACTACTCTGTTGCCATCTAATGTTGTGTTGGCAGGGATATGTTCACCATCGCTAAGTGTAACAGAAGTACAAGTAGCATCAATTAATGCATCGTTTGCCGCATCGGGTTTAATATCATAAGCTAACCAAAAATAGTTGCTTCCTTCAATTAATTCTTGCGGGGTAGTACATGTTATAATAAAATCATCAGCCGTAACATTAACTTCACCAACTTTTTTAGTTGTAGAAAACTCATTTGTACTTTGTGTATAATATAATGTAGCTTTAGAAATAGCGGCAAAAGTACCATTAGAATTAAAATTAAAAGATGATGCCGTTAACGGACTTTGATTATTATCAGTAGAAATATTAACAGACATTATTTCTTGATTGGTATCTCCTCCGGCTACAGTACCTTCGGTTATCTGAGCTAAAGTAGTAGATACGTAAGTCATTGGTCCGGGAGCATACTCTGTTACAACCGCTTCGAAACCGGACTTAGTTACCCCTGTAATACTTTTAAGATATACCGTCATAGCTCCATCATCAGAAGTTGATTTAACGATATAAGGAGTTTGTTGTTTTAAAAGAGTAACTTCCAGATTATCTTCATTCAACTCCATACCACTATAAACTTTAAGTTTATCATTTTTAGGAGTATATGTATTAAATAAATCAAGATTATTAAAAGTTATTTTAATTTTCTTACCTGCCGAAGTAGGTTTAAATGTAACATAACCTTCAAAATTTTCACTTATATTACCATCTTTGCCTCCATCGTCATAAAAATCAACAGGAGAAGAAACGGCATATAACTTAGGTAATGCAGAAAGTAAAGATGGGTTAGGAGCAGGTTCCTCAGTAACAGGAGGACGCTCCTCACTTGTTACGGTAGCTTTCCATCCGGAACCACTTCCATTTGAATTTGTAAAACAAACCGTTACTTTACCGTCAAATGACGTAGAACTGTAAACTTGATTTGTTAAACTTCCTGTAAGCGAAAGTTTACTACCGGAGGGAATATTATAAGTATATTCTTGATTAAAATCGTCCCAATAACTATCTAACTTAACTTCTCCATCAAATAGTTCTATCAATGCTCCACCTTGCAAGTCAATAGTTTCAAATACTATTTTAATTAACTCTCCATCGCGAGGGGTAAAAGTAATTCCTGTTGTTTTAAATATAGGAATATCGCCTGATTCTCCACCTGCATCGTAAAATGTAATAGGGTCGGTAACAGCAACTGTTTTCTCGCCACCATCGTCACCGGGCATATTAACCGTAGTTTGAGCATTTACGAGTTGCGTAACCCCCAAACATAAAAAAATAAAATTTAAAATAAAAATTCTCATAATTGTATATTAATTATATTATAAATAATAATAGTTGAGACTTAAAAAATAAGTCTCAACTATTTAAAAAATTACTTTTTAATTACTTTAATAGTCTTAGAACTATTATTAGTATTAATTTTAACTAAATAAACACCTTTAGTTAAACTTGAAATATCAATAATTTCATTAGTGCTATAATTATTTACAGATTTAACTAAATAACCATTAGCTGAATATATAGTCACATTTCCACTTGCATTAATACTTATAGTATTATCAGCAGGATTAGGATACACATTAATATCTTTATCATAAATATCATAAATTCCAGTAGAAACGGTTAGTTTAACATTAACAGTAGCAAAAGCTGCCATTTTATCAACAACTCCTTTTAACTTAATAACAGCCTCACCACTTTGATTTTTATTAAATGAAATATTTAATTTATCACCGTCTATTTCAGCTTTCACTATTTGTTCATTAGTATTATAAACAATAGATTTATTAACTTTTTTGCTTTGAGTATTTTTAAATACTTTGCTTAAATCAACACTAAACGTTTCCGTACTTTTTGTTGCATTTATATCTTCAATATTTTTTGCAGTATACAATAATTTATAATTAACATTATCCAAACAAAAATAAGCAGGCGTATTCATTCCGTAAGCACCTACATCCGAAGAAGTTAATTTAAATTTAACGGACTTAACTTTATCTCCAAGAGGAGTTAAATCCAACCATGTCCAATCGGTTAATAAATAATCTTGAGTATTATTTTCGAAACGATAGTCAGCAATATACATTTCTACTGATCCTGTTTCATTTAATTCTTTATCGTATCCTGTAACAATTAATTTATACCAATCTTTATCGTTTCCGTCGGCACCTCCAAACTTCTTACCAAAACCATCTCCATTCAAAACACTGTTGGTAAGATAAGTATTAGGACATACATACATTCCGCTAATAGGTTTTCCTTCAGGATAATCACCATTAACAAATCCTACATTCTCAACATTTCCAAATCCGCCACTTGCCGCTTCAAAAACAACACCATAATTTCCGATTCCTGTAATATCACCTCCGGCAGCAGAATTAAATTGGTTCTTATGTCCACCCGGAGTTACATTGTCGATTTTATTACTTACAGCAATTCCATACCATGATGAAATTCCTCCTTGCCATATTTTAACATTAGTTTTAAAATCAAAACTTCCCGACTTATAATTATATTCTTTACTCTCACCTTCTGCAAGTCCTTCTTTACTTGTATATTTAACAGAATTAGGTTCAAGCAATATATCATTAAAAATTGCAGGAGCATAACCATCAACTTTAAAATTAAATACAGGGAATGTAGAGAAATCATTTTGTTGTGTTTCTGCATTATAATTTGGGACTCCGGGACCTGTCATATCTTTTTCGGCACCTAATTTGGAACCCCACCAATATTCCTTTATATAACCATTGGAAAAAATATAATTCCCCGGAGCTTCAACAGTAAACTCAATAGCATTATTAGTAGCTAAATCATATTGAGTAAGGTCTACATTTGAACTCAAAGTTCCTAATACAGAGTTAGAATAATATACTTTAGTATATTCCCCACCCCATGAACTTTGAAACTGAGGATTGTATATGGTAGCAAGTTTTGGAACCGGAATGGTAATTCCATGGAACGACACCTGTACTTTATCACCTACGGCAGGAGCAGAATCAGGGTTAGTTATATTTTTAACAGAAACTTCTACTTTTCTTGCATCAATAACATAATATAATTTACGAGTGACAGCATCTTTCTTGGCAATTATTTCAATTATATTACTGCGATTCAGTAATTTAACCGTATATTTTCCATTAGAAACAGTTGCATTTTCATCATTGCACTTAACAGAACTTATAGTACCTCCTTCCACAGTAGGAGTAAAAGTGAATGTTGTATCGGAACCAATAAAATAATGAGTATCATAATCTCTGGTAGTTATATCAGTAGTAATTTTAATTGGGTTATCATCTATATTATCTAACACATCAACTGCCATATAAGATACATTTACCGGAGATATTGCAGGGTAAGTATTTCCATTATACTCTTTAGGTCCATAAGTAACTTTTATAATACTTGTACCTAAAGACTTAGCAGTAACTAAACCTACATTGGTAACAGTAACACTATTTCCTTTAATTATTTCAAATTTAAATCCGGGCAGAGTTACATTATTTGCAATAGGATTATCAATAATTTCAGGAACTCTACGAGCAACAATCTGATAAGTATCATTAACTTTCATTTCGCGGAAATGAGTATTCAAAAGAATATCGTTTGTAAAATCTTCAGGAACATAATCAATAATCTCGGAAACAGCATCGGGATGTAAATCTTCCATACCCGAAAACTCGGTAGATGTTTCACCTAACCAACCTGCTTCTTGTAACATTGCCGAATGAACTTTAATAAAATCAACCGTATAAAGCTTAACACTATTACCGTCTTTATCTTTTGCCCAATCTAACTTAAATCCGGTTTTTTCTATTGGTTCATTATTTGGCCAATTGTCAATATATCCCCAAGCATATGCAGGCAATTCATAGAATTGTTTTTTGATAACATTATTTTTTAATTTTGTTCCTGTAAAAGTAATTGTATTTTCCTCTATCCAAATGGGATACATATAGTCCTGTGCTGCATAACTAATATGCTTCACCGTTCCGGTTTTCCCATCACCATCAACCCATGGTACCGGTTGCTTTTTACCTTCGGGACGAGTATAAGTTACGGTATAATTATGTATAGTCCCTTCGGCAGAATATTCGGAACCTGCTAATTCGTACCAAGGTTCATCAGCATCGGGTTTGCCGTTTTTATTCAAATCCTGACACACGGATACTATACCCGGTTCTGAATTATTCACAAAGGCATTACCAAATCCTTTAAGATCATATTCTCCTTTAACATTAACAACAGGATGGTCGAATTTAAAAATAACATAACCTCCAAAAGAGCCTAAACCAACCACACTACTTGTTTTACCTATTAAACAGTCTTTGGCAAATTGCAAAGCATGCTCTTTTGTATCACTCATTTCTGGAGTTGGAAATGAACGATTAATATGTTGACCGGGAGCCGGTAGATATTCTAATACATCGGATATGTATTTAGAATTCCCTTGTCCTTGCATGGTAAATGTACCTAATAGCAAGAAATAAATTAAAAAAAATGTAAAATTTTTCATTTAACTAACATTTATTTGATTAATAAAAATTGTTTGACTTTAAAATACAATATAATATGTTTTAGTATATCTAAATACACTAAACAACTACAAAAGCATAATAATTATTGAAATAACACAACAAAAATACAGTTTGAGCTTTTAATCCCGAAAGCTTCATCCCCAACATAATGTTCTACAGAAAACTTCTTGATTTTATAAAATTAAAAGTCTTGTCACCAAAAATTTCTAACAACTACTATGTTTTTTAAGTGTTTTCTGCAAATCACTAAATATAGTAAAAAGGCAGGTTTCCTGACTTATTTCATTTTTCTTTTAACCTTCCCATAATAATAAAAATATCATAGTGGTTTATGTGGAGAAAAATATTATCTGATAAATTACAGATAGAAACTTACAGTAGCGGGTACTGTTATGGACTTTCACCATATTCCCTTTTAAATGTTTTTAAGTTGAAACTCTAAACATCACCTTTTAAAAATACAAATGTACAAATTTATTATTATATAAACCTTAAATATTTAATAAAAATACTATCTATTTAGTAAAAAAGTTTAAATCACTTAGATTTAAAAACCGTAAAAAAACATTTATTTTAGAGCTAAGAATTATAAGAAAATAACTCATTAATAATTATTATTTTTTAATTTTAGGTTTAAAGCAAAAAGCTCCCGGAATTATTCCCACTTTAAAAGTATCAATTGGAGTTCCGTTTGCTTTATATCTATACACCACACCCTGTTGTACATAATCAATTGCATCTGCAACATAAACATCAGATGTATACGGGTCAATATCCAATCCGTAATAACCGCCGGAATATTTACCTGTATATTTACTTTTAATAAAAAGTTCGGGTTCTTTATTTGAAAAAACAGCATGTCGGTAAATATGTCTGTTTATATAATAAATGGTATCACGGGTTCCGTTTAATCTAACTTCCGAAGGCCAATCATCTAATTTAAATCGAAAAATCTTTTCCACTTTTCGAGTTTTTGCATCTATACGAATTAATCCGGGAGCTTCCTGACCATAAGGACTACCGGAATAACAGCCATCAGTAACAGTCCAAATTTTATCATATTTATCAATAACCAAAGATGTTGGTTGTTTCAACACTTCTATTGAATCAACAACCTGATCGGTTTCGCTATCAATAACCAATATTTTATTGTCATAACTCCAACAATTGGTAAAAACAAATTTATCATATTGCACCATTTGCTCGGTAGGATGTTGATAAAACTTATCGGTATGATTATTAACATCAATTTTTCCTGTTATCTCAAATGTTTTAGGATTTACAACAGCTATTGATTTAGCATATAAATCGGTTACATATGCTTTTGTATCGCTTAAAAAATGAATATAACGAGGAGAAGTCAAACCTGTAATTTTTCCAACATATTTAAATGTGTTTATATTAATAACATAAATCTTTCCGCTGTTATTAACAACAATGTAACCGAGGCTGTCACGAATAGCCATAGATTGAGCCACATCACCCAAAGGCAATTTATTTGTATCATAAAACACATTATTCAAAACCTTTTTTGTATTAATATCATAATATGACAAAGAAGCATTTCCGTACATAAAATTACCTTCGTTTGTAATAAATAATCCTTCAGCAGGAAATGTTAAATTAGGTTTATCTATGTTCCATAATTCATCGTCTCTCATACAAGACGAAAATATCACCAATAAAATTAATATATATTCAATTTTCATTTATTTAAATACTAATCATTAATAACAGCATATAATTTCTACCCGGCATGGGTCTATAAAGAATAGAATGATAAGTCTCATCAAAAAGATTATATATTTTAAATTCAGCAGAGAGTTTAACTTTCTTTATTTTCAACTCTTTCCCCAAAGTTATATCATTCATATAATAAGGATAAAGCCAATCACGCTTACTTACATTATTACTCGATGTTGTATATCGTTCACTATATGAATTATGCTGATAAGTAAAGAAATATCCTTTATATTCGAGATTTAACAGAAAATTTCCGGAATGAAGAGGTACATAAACCAATTGCTTTCCATAAGATTCGTCTCCCCAAACCAAAGGGTCTCCGTAATTTACAGAACTAGTATATGAATAAATACCCGACATACTATAATTAATATTCTTTATTTTTCCTTTAATTGATAAATTACATTCAATTCCTTGAGACAGCACACGTTTAATATTTCTTGGTTCCCAATACCCTTTAAAACTGGGTATCCAAATAATCCAATTATCAATATCGGAACGATAAAAAGTAATTTCGGATTTTAACAAATGTTTTTTTAAAACCACTTTCTGATATTCAACCCCTACTTCACCGGTAAAACCTTCTTCGGGTAACAAATTAGGATTTCCTCCCGGTTGCCAATATAAATCATTTAATGAAGGCTGATGATAGTTCCCGGCAATATTCCCTTTCAAAACAAAATCCATATCTTTAAAAAGCCTATAATCAAATCCTAAAAAAGGCACTATGGGAACAAAAGAATCATCAACCCAATCCTGTCTAAGCATAAAATTAAGATTTAACCTATCTGCAAAATTTTTACGAACAGAAACAAAAGCCGATAATTCCTTTCTTTGCTCTTCGTATCCTGTTTTTTTAACCGAATCGCGAGAGCTAACATCATGAAAATTAAAATCAACACTTGCTTTCAAAGATAATTTATCATTTATATCATAACCATACGATAAAGAATTAAACAAACTCTTTTGTTTACTTTCGGAATAAATTGCAGGAATCAAACCATATCCGGGCACATTATTTTTTAAAGTATAGTCAAGTTGTTTTTGAGAATATCCGCTTCGTATAATTAGTTTTGATTTTTCCATATAACGCTTCCAATCAACAACAATTTTATGGTCATTATCTACCTGTTTATTTAGATTCGAATTATCCTGACCTTCGTAACTAGTAGCACGCGGAATCGTTCTGTCAGCCCATTGCCCCCAATATTTTACAGAAAATATATTTTTATCGTTTGCTCTAAAATAAACCTCCTGAAGAATACCATACTTAGTATAATCCGCAAGTTTATTAGTATCCAAAGGATTAATTATTTGTCCGGTTATAGTATCAATATTACCAATTCCATGATTAATAAATGTATAATCGTTTTCAGAATAATTATGATATAATCGGGTCCGGAGTTGGAATTTTTTATTACCTCCTCCTATTTTAAAAAATTCATCATAAGTGCCATAACTACCAATACCTTGAATATATTTTACACTAATTTTTTTATTCCAATCAACCCTATTACCAATATTAATAGAGCCTCCTAATCCTCCACTTTGATCGGCAATGGAAGCGGCACCGTGTTTCAGGTTCATATCATCAATAACATAAACCGGAATAAGCGAAAAATCAACCATACCTGTCATAGGGCTATTTATATTAATACCGTTCCAATTAACCTGAGTATGTGAAGGAGCAGTACCTCTGAACGATGCTGTAGCCAAAGCTCCTCGTCCATGACTTTTTATAAATACAGTGGTATTTTCAGAAAGCAACTCCGACAATGACAAATTAGCTTTTTCAAGTAAAACCAAAGAATCAACTTTAGTTTCTTTCATGCCGGCTTGCTCTTTCTTAAAAATTCTATCGGCAATAACTTCAATTTCCTGTATATGAATAACAGAGTCCTTAATGTTTTGAGAAAAAGAAACCTGTGATATAATAATAAAAAAAACTATTATTATTGTTTTTTTCATATATTTTTAATTTTTAAAATTTATATCATATAAAATAACCATAATAAAACACCCTTTTCTCATTTTATTTTATGATAATTTCATATCACAAATGGTATTAGCATTTAATTACAAAGTCATACTGTAAATTTTGACAAATGTAGCACAAAAATAATAAAATACATTAAAAATTATCTTTTTAGGAACCTTGCAATTTAAATTATTATTTAATTTATCATTACCGTATAATATAATTATAAAACATTAAATCTCTAACCTAAAAAGGAATATATATTTAATTTTTCACAAATCGAATAATTGTGTTAACACCACTTCCTTTAATTTTAACTATATATACACCTTTTGCGAAGTCTGACACCAATATAGGAGTATCGCTTGAATATGATTTTTGTTCAAATACTTTTTTCCCCAGAACATTAAATATTTGAATATTTACATTCTCTACACCGCTAATATTAATATTATCATATGCAGGATTAGGATATAATATAACTTTATTATAAATATTTTTTAAATCAACTGTTCCGTCATAAACCAACAATGTTGAATCACTTGCTGTAATTTCAGGATTAGAATCTAAAGTAGCAGTAACTTTTAATTTACCGCTTTTCGAGAACTTTAAAATATTGTCATCATTTACATTAGCTTCAACAAGATTAGTTTTCCAACTAACTTTAGCATCAGGATTGTAACGTCCGTTTTCAAAAACAGCAACTTCAATTTTAAAAGAATTGCCATTAATTTTTTTAGGTAAATGCTTAATTACAACCATATCGTTAACGCCTGTTATTGAGGCATTAGGCGGAACATCAACAGCCCCGGTAACTTCTGTAGATATTTCGCCTAACCAACCCGCATTAGCTAATACGGCATTATGAATCTTTACAAAATCAATAGCATCTAAATCTACATAATTACCATCTTCGTCTACAGCCCAACTTATATCAAATGCATCGCCTCCTGAATTTTCAACTCCCAAAGTATAAGGATTATCAGGCATTAAATAATCCATTGTTGATAAATTTCGTATTTGATTATCAACATAACCAAAAGCTTTTTTTACAGAAAGTACATATGAAGGGTCTGACATATCTACTTCGTCTTCAACCTGAGTGCCTGTAAGAGTGTATTTAACCTGATTAACATCCGGGAAATTAACTTTAAGCGGATAATATGGTTGTTCATGATATTCATTTTTTAAAATCTTACCTGAATTACTAAAGTTATCTGTCCATGGAACATCTGTAGCTACTGCTTGATTTGGATTAATATAAGTAACAGAGTATTTTTTACGAGTAGTAGAGAAAAAATAATCGCTTCCGGCAAGCTCATACCAAGTATCATCAGGCTTACCATTCCCATTTTCATCTTTCATTACAGATACTATTCCATGTTCCGACCATGACACTATCTTAAGTATAGGCGATTTTAAAGGATTACCGAAAATAGTAAAATCAACACCAAAAGGGTTATCTGGGTCATTTTTAACAGGATTATCAAACTTAAATATAACATAACCTCCAAATGAACCAAGCGTAAGATGACCTGTGATTTTTCCAATCAAAGACTGAGCAGACGCCGGAGTTCCCCATGCTGCATCATTTATAAATTGACCGGGTGCAGGTTTATATTCTAACACTTCTGAAATATACTGTGCATGTATAATATTTACACATATAATAAATAAGGACAATAAAAATAATTTTCGAACCATAATTTAATTTTAAAGATATTAAACTTAAATATATAAATTTTCAAGTAACTTAATTAGTTAATGAATATTTAGGGTTTACCAATAAGTTTAATAAATTCTATATTTGACGTTTCTTTTAAAGTAATAATTTTATTTTTCATAGACCCCAAAAGCTTTTAAAACCTTTGGGGTCTAGATAAATTGTTGTTAAATTTTATTTTAACAAAAAACTTTTTTAATAGTTTCTTAATATTACTTTTTAATAACAATTTTTTGTTTAAACATATTACCTTCGGAAACAATAGAAATAACATATTGACCGGAAGATAAATTACTTACATCAACAACATTTCCAACAGAATAATTATCATTAACATAAACAAGCACACCTCTCATATCATAAATTTTAACACTTACTAACTTAGATAAACCTGTTTTAATTTTAAATATTCCATCAGAAGGATTAGGATATATAACAACTCCATTCTGATTAAGAGTAGACTCTATAGAAGTAACTTCTTCTCTATTAACATTAAACGAATGAGTAATTATTTTACCATTAGAATTTATACTTAAATTAATTGCTGATGTGCCAAACTTATTATCTTTAAAGTCAACAAACAAGGTATCATTTTTAACTTTTGAAGTTAACAAATTAGCATTTGAAACCGATGATACTTTTGTTATAATACCAACATCCAAATTATCTTTATCTGTAATAGATTTTACTAAACTGATTTTTAATTGTTTAATATTATTATCCTTAACAGTAGTATCAGATAAATTTGCAATAGGTTCGTATACATCGGGGAACATTGGCATTGCCGGGAACCAATAATAATCTTCTAAATCGGTAGAGCTAATTAATGATGCATTGTTAGTGTCAAATATTTGAATTTGATTTTTTAACGAGTTTGAACCCCAACCGCTTTTCTTAGCTGTTACATACATTTGATTAGTTATAGGATGAACTCTCAAGCCTGCTCCATAAACACACCAATCTCCCGATAAAGTAATGAAAGGACTATCTAATGAACTGTCATCTCCAACAATATACTTAAATATTTTTTTAGATGGCTTCCAACCACTATTTTCTGCCCAGAATAAAACATTTTCGGTAGGACTTGCACATAAACTATTAGCTGTCCATGCAAACCAAGGAGACTGTATTTTAGCTTCTGCCGGAATAGAAATATATTCTTTAGCAAGAGTATAAGGATTAACTTTCAACAATTTGGTTTCGGCTCCTATCCATACATGTCCGTCAATAGTTCGAGCTAATCCTGCATATTTAGTATTTTCGTCTTTGATTGTTGATATTACTTTATCATCTTTTAATATAATCACACGAGCTTGTTGCACTGCAAACACATAACCGTTAGCCAACAACATATTACCTGTTTCTCCGTCAGTACCTTCTATTTTTTCTCCAACCGCTTGATTAGTCATTGAATATTTATAAATACCCGGCAACAACAAGACGAGGCTCTTGTTTTGAAACAAAATAAACCTTGTTACCATAGATAGTACCAAATTGAGTTGTATTTCCAAGTTTCTTACTCGGATTTTGATGTCTATAAGCACGATAAACAACTTCTCCATTATCACGTAAGAAATTTACCGAACTCAAATCATGCCCAAACCAATCTTCGTTAACAATAAATACACCTTTAAGGTAATCAATATCTTCAACTTTAACCGTAAATGTATCAGTCACGGATTTTCCACTTGACATAGCTTCAAGAACAATTTTAGATTCTCCCGCTCCTGCAGTCAAATATTTAATAATTAAATCTTTACTTGACTTGACACTGTAGCTTCCACAAAACTTTCATCTGAATTTAAAACAACCTTTTTAGTAATATAAATATCGTTGTTATCAGGATCGGTAAAAACTTTAGATATATCAATTTTGGTTATATCTTCATGAGTTATCGCAAGATTAATATCAGGAATGGGGTTAGCTACCACAGGAGGCTCTTCGTCTGTTGGAGCAGGATTCATAATTACTCCCGGCAATGAATTTTGCATATTAACAGCAAAGTTCCATGCATCCCAACATCCATTTTCTAATTTTCTGTTAGAAACACCAACATTTGAATATCCCCATTTTTTA
>PDWI01006357.1_pt1 | contig 16532 bp, 8 predicted proteins | sample 1430891 | NCBI WGS metagenome assembly PDWI01 (sample SAMN01162508, study PRJNA174530) | Oral metagenome, whole genome shotgun sequencing project. | biome: Marine environment; feature: Marine mammal; material: Swab sample of the gingival sulcus; isolation source: swab sample of gingival sulcus...
ACAAACAGTAGGACTAGCATCGAAATTAAACCTTTTTTCATAAAACTTTTAGTTAGTGATTAAATTAAAATAATTAACACACATTATATTAAGACTTGCATTTTACAGCATCTATAATATACTAACCTATCTAAAATACTTTAAACAATATAACTGCTATCATACTTTGAATTGCCAAAAATGTAAAAAAAAGTTTTAATCTCCAAACAATAAATAACTTCCTCCTATACACAACTACAAAAAGAACACTTAAAAACCTGATTATCAAAGCAAATACTTTTCAAAAAAAAAAAGAGGCTACTCTAAAAAGAGTAGCCTTGGAAAGGGTTTAGATCTTAATTATTCTTTATCCCACCAAACTCTTGTAGTAATTTCGTCAGGACCTTGAACTTTAAGTGCCTCTTCGTAATTAGCCTGATTGGTCACATAATCGTCTGAAGCATATTCAAAACGGCGAGGAAGAGCAGTGATACCACTAGCCGAACGACCGACAGTTAATTTAGGTACACCAGTACGTCTCCACTCACTAAATGCCTCCATTCCATCCTGCATATAGTTAACAATCCACTTCTGAAGAGCTATTTTATCCAATTTCTCTTGTTGCGAACCGGTATATGCAATGGTGCTTTCACCGTAAAATGTATTAAAAACCGCCTCTAGATCATCCCTCTTAGAGCGCTGTACTATAGACTCTTGTAGCCCTTTCTTATATAATTCTTCTGCATTAGCAGCAATCCAACCTCTTTCCGCTGCTTCAGCAACAGTTAAATTCATATAAGCTGCTGAAATTAATACACCAGGAGTATTCTGCTTTATAAATTCAGGACCAAATTTAGATAAAGTGTCACGCTTTAACCATTTTCCCTGCTCGTCATTAGCTATTCCAAAAGGAATTCCAAGATATGCACCATATTTATTCTTCTGGAAATAATCAACCCTGCGAGGATCGTTAACAGCATTCATAGTATCTACAATTACATCACAAGGAGTATAATCATCACGACCGTCTTTGAATATATTTTTCCACAAAGGGTTTGAATTTGCATCTTCTCTCAAAAATTTATAAGTAAAATTCTGATTATTATCAGCAATATATCCTGCAGGATTAGCATAAGCATCCGCAAATCTAGCCTTACCTGTAGCAGGATCAACTTTTGATAAACGTAATGCAAGAATCATACGAAGCGAATTTGCCATAGCTTTCCAATTAGCAATATCTCCATTAAAGAGAATATCATAAGTAGCAGATAAACCGCCATCATCAAATCCGGCAACAGCCTCCTTTAATTCATTATCCAATGAAGCATAAATAGACTCCTGAGTATCGTACTTTGGAAAAAAATTATCTTTTCCCTGTAATGCTTCGGTATAAGGAATCATACCTACTGCATCGGTCATATGAGAATAAAAGAAAGCTCTTAATATACGCGCCACAGCAATTTGATTCGCATTAGATCCAAACTTCAACACATAAGACTCACTTTTTGTAGCTTCATCGGTATTTAATTCAATAATAGCTTTTAAATTTCGTATTGCCACAGAATAGTAGGCTGACAAAACATACGATTTCTCTGTAAACTTAACATGCTGTAAAGTTTTCCACTCACTTGCATAATTAAGATATAGAGCCTGCCAACTATTGTATCCTCCAGGCAAATATCCAGGAAGATATTTAGCCGATCTTACAAACAAAAAACGTGTATCCGGATTAGACGGATTATTGGGATCTTTATTAATATCTCCAAAATCAGACACGTCGCATTGCACCAATACAATACTAAGTAAAAGTACAACAAATATATTTTTTATTTTATTCATAATATTTATTCATTATAATTGTTAAAATTTACACGATACAGTAAATGCATAAGAACGCATACTTGTCATTTGTCCCATCTCTACAAAACCACGAGAAGCTCCTCCTGATTCTGATGGATCAATATTAGGCACACCAGAATAAATTAACCAAGGATTATTACAAGTAAAACCTACTTTTAAATCTTTTATTCCAATATTCCACTTATCCACCAAATCATTTTTAAACTGATACGACAAAGACAATTCTCTCATCTTCACATAATCCGATTTAAAAACCTGCGACTCGACTCTGGTTCCAATAGTATGAAAATAAGATTGAGCATCAGCATACATTACAACATCTTTATATCCACCATTTCCATCAGGAACAACACCTTCTACGCGAACACCTCCTGTTTTAGAATCATAAGTTCCATCAGAGTTACGAATAACAGGATCACGAAGTGGATTACCTAAATCATTATTTCCTGCAGTTTCGGCTAACAATCCAGAATAGCGTCCATAACGATTCGATATAGAGATAATTTTTCCTCCATACTGATAGTCAACAGATGCAGACAAACTAAATCCTTTATAATTAAGAACGGATGAAAAACCTCCAAAAGCTTTTGGCATTGCATTTCCTAAATAGGTTAATTTATCAGAGCTCTTTTTAGGAATACCGCTATATCGAGAAAGAGAAGGATGATTCCCAAAATCATACAATATTTTCTTACCATCTTCAGTTTTATCATAAGCAGTACTTAAGATATCTCCTACAGCATGTCCTTTTCTTGCATAAAGAAACATTTTATCTCCCCAAGAAACCCAAGTCATAATATAATCATCACTAAAATCGCTCAACTCAACAACTTCGTTATTATTAATTGCCCAGTTAGCAGACAAATTCCACTCTAAATCTTTTGTTTTGATAATAGAACCACCTAATGAAAGCTCAATACCCTCATTTAAGATTTTACCAGCATTAGTTTTTGTTGACCGATATCCACTTGCTCCTGTTACGTCAATATCAATAATCTGATTTTTTGAGTTACGACGATAAAAGTTAAGGTCTCCAAAGAAACGTCCTTTAAACAAACGGAATTCAAGACCTAACTCAGTAGAAGTAGAAATTGTTGGTTTCAATTTTGGATCTTTTGCGTTTGTGGTCATATACATAGAAGTTAAATCACCATACTTAGAGCTAATTAAAGGAGTCTCATTTATAGAATAAACACCTAATGTAGAACCAACCTGAGCAATAGATCCTCTTAACTTCAAGAATGTAAGCACATTATTCTTAGGAAGTAGCTCTGATAATATAACAGAACCTGAAACACCGCTATATAAATAACTATTTTCTTTTTCAGGTAAACGAGAATCCCAGTCATTACGTAAAGATAGATCCAAGTAATAAGTGTTATCCCAACCAAAAGAAGCCATTCCATAAATACTACGAACCTTAAAATTCTGTATCGCATTTTCACCTCCAGATTTACCTACAGATGCTTTCAAATTATAGTAGTAATCTGCAATTAATCCATCACGGGTAAAACCTCTTACATTATCGTAACGATATTCTCGTTCTTCAGCAAATAAATTAGAAGTTACAGATAAACGATCGTCGTAGAAATATTTGTTATAACTCAACTTAAATTTCACTCGAGTATCAAAAGTAGCATACTGACGAGTAGAAAAACTTGCGGTTTCACCAACCAATCCTGTTGGAACTTGATGATCATATCTGTAATTGGTAAACGAACCATTAAATATCACAGACGCCTTTAATCCATCAATCAAATCATAGGTTAAAGCAGTATTTAAAACAGAATACGTACGAGTACTTTCTCTATTTACTTCATGAAATAGAGCAAATGGGTTGTTATGGAATGCAGGTTGTGCATCGAACGGACCATTTATATTCCAAGAAGTATAACTTCCATCTGGATTTTTATAATTTTTCATTCTGCTAATATCCAAATTCCGCTGAAACCACTGCGTATAAGTATAAATTACATTACCTGTTCCACCATAACCCTCAACACCTGCATTTTTAGTTTTACGGTAAATATATTTATAATTTGCATTTAAATGTAATTTATCAGAAATGTCTAAATTTGTATTGGCAGAGAAAAATCTTCTTATTGTTTTACTGTTAGGAATAATACCTTTCCAATCTACATTCGAGAAAGAGATGCGAGTATTGTATCCTTCACCAGATTTTGAAAAAGCAAGATTTGTATTATTATAAATACCTGTTCTAAACAAATCCTCGATATTATCAGAATGAGCTTTGTACGCCGTTGTTTTCGCATAATCAGGATCATACTTATTCCAAGCATAGTAAGGAATGTAAGGTTTTCCATCAATTCGGGGGCCCCAACTTTCATCTACACCGTAACCATAGAAACGCTGTCCTTCTAATGCCTTTAACTTAGGATCTTGTCCCGCCTCCCAATGGTAAATATACCAGTCTTGAGAACTACCTCCACCATATTCATTTTGAAAGTCAGCATAAATGGCAGCTTTATCAATTCTAAAGGTATGAGAGAAATCAACAGTTCCTTTAGATTCTTTACCTTTAGCTGATTTAGTGGTAATTACCACCGCACCATTACCTCCATCTTGTCCATAAAGAGCTGTTGCAGCAGGACCTTTCAATACGTTAATAGAAGCAACATCATCCATATTAACAGCATTAAAACTAGTAATAACTCCATCTACCACATAAATAGGAGAGTTACCCTTTGCATTTAAAGTACTTGTTCCTCGCAAACGAATTCCTCCAGAATCAAAGTTTGCTCCAGAACCTCCTAAAAATCGAACACCGGAAACTTTACCAACAAGGGCATTGTTTACATCCGGCACCTTAGCTCTCTTTAATTCTTCGCCTTTAACTTCTTGCGAAGCATAACCCAAAGATTTTTTCTCACGAGTAATCCCCATTGCAGTTACCACAACCTCTTCTACTCCGATAGATTTACTTTTCAGCACCACATTAATTACTGTTTTTTTGCCAACGGTAATCTCCTGTGAAATCATCCCCACAAAAGAAAACATCAACACATCCGAAGCGTTAACTTTTAATGAATACTTACCATTAATGTCGGTACTTACACCATTGGTTGTTCCTTTTACAATCACGGACACTCCGGGTATCCCCAGGCCGTCTTCAGCACCAGTTACTGTTCCTGTAACCGTTTTGCTTTGTGCATTTACTATTTGTATTCCCACAAATGTTAAAAATACAAACAGACCAATCATTTTCTTCATAAAAATAATGTTTAGTTAGTAATTAAGTTTCGATTGCACATTTATTGATGGCAATTAATAAAATCTAAAAATAATACATTTTTTTACATTAACAAACTTATTATACTGTAAAATTTCAAAAAACACCTAATAACAACAGTACAAGACACCACTAAAAACATTGATCTACAACACATTAAGACACATACAAAATCTCCAAACAATAAATAACTTCCTCCTACACACAACTACAAAATCAACCTTCAAAAACCTGATTATCAAAACCAATACCACTCAAAAAAAAGGCTACTCTAAAAAAGAGTAGCCTTAGAAAGGGTTTATATGTGAATTATTTCATCCACCAAAGTTTCGATGTGATTTTATCCCCACCTTTAAGCCTTTCAACTGCTGCTTCATAGTTCTCTTTATTCAGATTTTGTTCTTCACTTGAATAATTAACTCTTGACGGTAAGTCCGTGATTCCAGCTACAGCCGGAGTAAAAGTATAAGAATAAGTTTGTGCCGCCTCTCCTGTTCCTGGAATAACAGCTTCTGTATAACTCTCACCAGGTAATACTAAAAATTTAGGATAACCGGTTCTCCTATACTCTGTCCACGCTTGATGCGACTGCATATACAATGCAATATACTTTTGAGTTAAAACAGTTTCCTGATTTGCAGGAGGAAGATTTACAAGATAAGCATCGATATCTGCTTGTGCAACACCCCATTTCTGCATAGAAGCTCTTACTCCTCCTTGGTATTCCATCTCAGTCCAGCCTTTAAATTCTGAAAGTAAGAACAACACTTCAGAATAGTCCATCATCGGCACTGCAAAATCAGCTTTTAGGATTTCTTTTCCAGGGAAAGACCACCATTTAAAAGCCTTAGCTTCTGCATCCTGAACACCATAAGGCATACTAATATATTTATCCATTTCAGCATTTAAGCTTGGGTATGCTCTTGCACCATCAGCAACCACAATTGATTGATCAGAAAAAATAGGTAAACGAGGATCTATCATATTCTTAAAAGGATTCACCTTTGGTGTTGTGGTGGTTAAATCCTGTCCCTTTAACAATGTCATAAAAGGATAAGCAACGGAAAAATCTTCTCTATTAGAAACATAAAAAGCCTTATAAAATGGAGCTCCATTGGTACTATTATTTTCATATAGTAACTTCGCATTATCAGCATTAGAGTCAAAAACACCATCAGCAACCGCATCAGCAAAAGCTGCCTTAGCCAATGCATCTTCTGAAGTTCCCATCAGCTTCATTGCTATTCTTAATCGCAACGAATTAGCAAACTTACGCCATTTATCCAAATCACCATCATATACGGGATCACCACCTATTACACTTTCACCTGCAACAGAAGCCAATTGATCCTGAGCCTCAGACAATTCCTTTAAAATATCCACAAAAATATCTCTTTGTGTTGCATATTTAGGAGTTAGTATTCCTTCAGTTGCCTGCAATCCTTGAAAATCGGGATTATCCTGAGCACCATAAGACCAATAAGGTAAATCGCCATAAGTACTTGTCATGATATCGAACATATACGACAACATAATACGGCACATTGCAATCTGTCCTTCGTTAGGACCATAAGCTAACGCTCCATTTTTAGTAGCTTCATCGGTATTCATTTTAATCATCAAACGATAATCTTCCATCGCTCCGTAGAATGCTTCCCAACGCTCAGCCACATTGGTTCTAAACTGGTAGCGGTCTTCATCAGTATAATTTGTCTGCGCCCAATATTGCATCACTACTAAAGTAAAACGTCCTTCCCACCACTCGTCGTTCATTAAACTCATTAAAGAAACTGTCGAATTGTTAAACAATGCCGTTGTTGGAGGATTGGTTGCCTCATTAGGATTTTTTTGGTAGTCTACATCACAGGCCACCCATGATAGCGCTACAAACAAAATCAATAATTTATATTTTATTGTATTCATAATTTTATCTTTTTATTATTATTAAAAACCAAATTGAACATTAAATCCATAACATCTTGTGGCAGGCACAAAACCACCATCAATACCTTGAATATTACCTGAACCTCCAACGGATGTTTCCGGATCGAAATTATCCCAGTCTAAGCCAAATGTTAATAAGTTTTTACCGTACGCAGAAATTCTTAAGTTGGTAAATGGGCCAAATTTAAAATCAGGGAATGTGTATCCTAAAGTTACCTCTCGCAATTTCACATAGTCTGCATCAAATACATTTTGACTTGCAATTTTGCTATAATAATGTTCGGCAGCCCAATTTTGTGCAGGCACATAAGTTTCATTTCTAGAACCATCGGCGTGTACACCATTCAATAAGATACCACCACCATCTTTCACAGGCTCACGAATATTTTTCCCATTGGCATTGTAAGCAGCAGTTTCCTTTAACATTCCTGAGTACATACCCCAAAGATGTGTTAAAGAGAAATATTTTCCACCTTTTTGAATATCTAAAAGGAAACTAAAATCGAAGTTTTTATAGGTAAAACTGTTTCTGATACCTAAATTATAGTCAGGCATAACAGAACCTAAATTTTTAGTCTTTTCTGAGTGTACATAATAACCATCGGCATCAACTATACGGTTACCATTTTCATCATAAGCATAATCGTATCCTACTAACTGACCATACGCCTCACCCACACGAGCCATTAAATAAACCTGACTAAATGGAGCCCGGGCAATCTGCAACTCGGTTAACTTAATTCCACTTTTATCAGTATATATCGACAATAATTTACTTTTATTCGACGAGTAATTCACTGCTAAATCCCATGAAAAATCTTCCGTTTTAACAGGAGTTGCTTTTAACGTTAACTCAACCCCTTTATTTTCCATCTCACCTGCATTAATAAATTTAGATGAGTATCCTGTTGTTTTAGAAATATCTAAAGGTATAATTTGGTCGGTTGTATTATTTTTATACCACGTAAACTCTAAACCCACACGATTTTTTAAGAAACGTAAATCAATACCGGCTTCAATATTAGCTGTTCTTTCTGGTTTTAATTCTGAGTTATTTAAAACATTTGGAGCATACAAGCGAGGATTTCCTTGAAATGGTCCATTTGCATTAAATGGGTAAGTCGTTTTCACTCTATATGATTCAGTATCATTACCCACTTCAGACCAACCTAAACGTAACTTACCGAAAGATAACCACGGCAAACTTTCTTTAGTTAAACGAGAGAACAAAAATCCTAACGATACAGATGGATAAAAAAAGCTGTTGTTATCATCAGGTAAAGTTGAAGACCAGTCGTTACGTGCAGTTAGATCTAAAAATAACATATCAGCATATCCTAAAGACACACTAGCAAACGTACTATTTGTTTGCCTTTTGCTTAAATAATCCCGCGGAGTTACATTACCCTTAGAGTTATTTAAATCATAAAGCCCCGGAACAACCAACCCTCCATTGGTAGAACCCAAAGTACTTGTATATCTTGAAGTTCTCTTATTCGCTCCAATCATCGCCGTTAAATTCAAATCTTCAGTAAGATCTTTAACGTAATTCAGTGTTAACTCATAATTGTATTCGTAGCTATTACGAACAGCCTCATAATAAGACGACTGAGATTGAGAACCAACAGCTGTACGCTCTCTAACCTGGAATGTATAAGTATCGGCATATACACTCCCTTTTACATTTAACCCTTTCATAATTTCATACGAAAGACTTACATTTCCCCAGAATCGATCACGCTCATCATCTCCATAATTTTCATAAACTGTCCAGTATGGATTATCTGCATAATTTGGAGTTGGATTATTCCAAGCTTTTCTGTTCCAAGTACGTTGAGAACCATCTATATTTTTATAATCTTTCAGTTTTCCAAAATCTAATTGACGTTGTCCCCATTGGAAGAATTTTTGAGAGAAACTCTTGTCTGCATATCCAAAGGTAGGACGTCCTTCTGTCTTTTGACGAGAAAAATTAATTCCCGCATTTACTTTCAGTTTATCTAATATCTTAGCATTTCCCTTAACGCTAAAACTATTTTTATTTTGAGAAGAGTTTGGCACAACACCAGTTAAATGCGTATTTGTAAATCCAAAACGAAGACCATAACTCTGTCCCGATCTTGTAACAGCCACAGAATTGGTATATTTAACACCGGTATCAAAGAAATCCTCCACATCGTGTTTAGGAGCAACCCAAGGAACTTCTTTTAGATAATCATTAGGGAAACTCTCTTTATCAAAAGCATACCAAGGCAAATATTTAAGATTCGGATCATATTTTGGTCCCCAACTCTCATCAACAGCATACTGGGGAACGTTGTAAGTTTTACCATTAATGTTTACTTGTTGGAATCCGTTTACACCTCCTTTACTATCGGGTATAATAGCACCACCACCATACTCTCGCTGCAAGCCTGGTAAATCGTGAATAGATTCAAACTCAACACTTGAATTAATGGTAAGTCCCACCTTATCTTTTCCTGCTTTACCCGACTTAGTGGTAATCATAATTACACCATTAGCCGCACGAGAACCATAAAGAGCTGCAGCTGTACCTTTCAATACTGAGATATTTGCAATATCATCGGGATTCAGGTCATTCAACATATTTCCATAATCGACACCTCCAAAACCAGCTTGTACTCCTGAAGAATTATAGTTTCCATTATCCATAGGTACACCATCAACAATAAACAGCGGCTGGTTTTCTCCAAAAATAGAATTCGCTCCACGAATCAGAATGCGGTTAGAACCTGACATTGATGAACCGGAAGATATTTGAACTCCGGCAGTTTTACCTGCTAGAGCAGAAATCGCATCCGATTGTTTTACCTTTTCCAATTCTTTAGCTCCTACGTCTTGTACCGCAAATCCTATCGATTTTTTATCACGGGTTAACCCCATTGCAGTCACTACAACCTCTTCCACTCCGATAGCTTTGCTTTTCAGCACCACATTAATTACTGTTTTACTGCCAACGGTAATTTCCTGTGAAATCATCCCCACAAAAGAAAACAGCAACACATCCGAAGCGTTAACTTTTAAAGAATACTTACCATTAATGTCGGTACTAACACCATTTGTTGTTCCTTTTACAATCACGGATACTCCGGGTATCCCCAAGCCGTCTTCAGCACCGGTTACTGTTCCCGTAACCGTTTTGCTTTGTGCATTTACTATTTGCATTCCCACAAATGTTAAAAATACAAACAGACCAATCATTTTCTTCATAAAAATAATGTTTAGTTAGTAATTAATTTTCAATTGCACATTTATTGATAGCAATTTACAAAGGTTAAATATAATACATTTATCAACAATAAACAACTTACCGCACAATAAAATACAATAAATTTAATAAAACACAATACATTAAATAAAACGACACCCCCTAAAAACACTAATAATCAAGACATAACAAAAAGCACAAACAACAATTTAGAAAAACTAAAAATACACAAACAACAATAAAACAGTTTTACATAAATCAAACATTACTCAACATAAATCACAAATAACATATTATACTTCTACATATCCCCTAAAGCAATTCCGCCCAAATATTTTCTATTATAAAAAAAGATTAACTTATTTTTTCCATCTAACACAACTATCTGCTTATTGCAAGAATTAACAAATTACTCTCACTCACACCACCGTACGTTCTTCCGTTCGGCATGCGACGGTTCAACTGAATATTAGATTATGCTTATTCAAAACAATCCACAATCAACTCTTTTTTGCGGTTCCACATTAGCCATATATTGCTAAGTTGTCAAATTGAATACGCCAAACTACCTTACCTTGCTCGGTCCGAAGGAATAGAACACCTACATTACGCATCATACCATAAAAAAAAGGAATGCAAAACACATTCCTTTTTTTTTATTTTTGACCCTCTCTTAAAAAGCAATTTTAGTTGTTATTAATAGAATAAATACATTTTACATCTACCAAAGTGTTACCAGCATTTGAAGCTTTATTTATTTCTTATGCTCTTTTTTTTCGAAACAACCATCTCCGTAACAAAAACTCTGTCGTTAATAAAATGATTTGGTTTCTGCGCAAAAAAACAACATGCTGTACCAATTTAGCCATTCTTATCCAAATAGAAGTATCTGATTCTTCTTTTACTTGCACAGCCATTGTTTGCACTCTATTTTGAAACTTTGCAACAGCAATATTCTTCTGCAATTGCAGGATTTTTATATCGTTATCAATTTCCTGAAAGTTATTATAGCTTTTTCTCATAATTCTTTTTTATTCTTGAAAATAAATTTCCGACAACTTTCTCAGCCATAACCTATTAACATACTTTCGTGCAAGAACGTATATCAAAAATACGACCAAGATAAAAACAATTCCCACAATTAAAAAGCCCAACGGCATACTATCTAGATAGTCAGACAAAACTAAAGCCCCTGCCACAGCAATAAAAACAAAAGCAAAGAAGAAACTCACCGCAAACAACACTCCCCAAAAGATATTTGTCAGTAAACGAACAATAAAACGAAACAGCCAAAGCTTGTAATATTTTACATGCGTTACAGCAATCTCTTCTATATCTTTCTTTAAAGCGCCTGCTCCGTCTTTTATTTGCCCTAAATCCATCGTCTATTTATGTAATTTTGCATTTGCCTCTTTTAAATCTGCTAATTTCCTTTCTAAGAACTCAATGGCCTCCTCAGCTTTATAGCTCGATGACGACAACAAGTCTTCCACTTTCTCTTCAAGCGTTTCTTTGTTGGTACTCACTTTAGTTTTTATTGTCTCACTAAATTCTTTTAGCTTTTCTTCCATTTTCTGAGTCTGCTCATTAAATGTTTTTTTTATTTGCTTACGGGTCTTCTTTCCCTCATCAGGTGCTAATAATACCCCTGCTGTAGCTCCAATAACTGCACCTGCAAATACAGCCAAAATTGTTGTTCCTGTATTGTTACTCATAACTATAAAATTTTTATTGTGTTAATAATGATATGATAATATTATTAAAAAAGTATAAAAAATACTTTTCCTCTTATAAGTTTTCGAGATTTAATGCAATGCAACTCCAGCCAAAAGCTATCAGCAATTTCTTCCATTAATACTCTAAAATATTATGGTCTATAAATATACAACTATTATTTTTAAAAGACGAATAATTATATCATTATTTTTATGTTGTAATTTTACAATCTTAATTCATACTGAAATCGATTACACAATAAAAACATTTTAGATACTTTTTTTACACTCACCATATAGAGAACCATGCTTCGTTACAAAAAGTATTTATTTTCTTGTACTTTCAGTATCCCCTGACACATACCCCCATCTAACTAAACCCACAAAACACTTATAATTATTTAGTTAGCAATTGGGTTTCACTTTACTAAAAGTTTCGAAATTGGGATTTAATCTATTTTCAGTAATTTACGCTCCAAAACTTTGCCATCGATATTTAACTTCAGCAGATACACACCTGTTTGCAGACGATATAAATTCAACTTTATATTATTCGCTTTATTAGCCACCCCATTCTGTATTTTCATTCCACTTTCACTATAAAGCTCCCATAATACCCGTTCGTTTTTCACTCGATGTAAATCGATATTAAATTCTGCATCGGAAGGATTAGGGTAAATCAACACGGCTTTATCATACGACAAAGCAACAATTTTAGAAACAGTATTATCTCCACAATCATTTCCTGCCCTCAAGGTAACATTATAAGCTTCCATTTCATTGTAAATATGCTCTACAACAGCATCTGTGGAAGTCGTACCATCTCCCAAATGCCACAAATAATATTGTGCGTCGTTACATTTTTGAACAAAATTAACCTTTGTTCCTCCCTGTAAAATATAACTAAAATTTGCCTTAGGCAAAGCTACAACATTCAATTGCTTTGAAACCCTGTTGGTTTTACCATTTTTCTCAACAGTTAAAGTTATTGTTTTTATTCCCGGCGTTTTATAACGAACCTTAGGAGGATATGCCCCGGTTGCTGTTCTACGAGGTTCTGCTCCTTCACCAAAATCCCACACATAATTCTGTGGCTCCCCCACCGAAAGATTGGTTATCTCCACAGCCACATCAACACAAACCATCTCCTTTGAAAGTGAAAAATCGGCATATAAATCAACATTTGGATCGAAACCATTTAACGTTTTACTTGTTATATTTTTAGGATTCAACCAATATTTTAACTGATTTTCTTTATCGGGGAATTTATCCCAACTTACCGATAACTTGGCATAAAAATCATTTACAGGAGCAGAACACGAAGCATCGCCACCGGTTAAATCACCTATAATTCTATGGTTTTCATCAAACAGAGGAGCTCCGGACGAACCACCTTCAGTGGTTCCCAAATCCCACTCTAAAATTTGCCAATGCGAATCTTTATCGAATTTATATTCATTATCTTCATAGGTAGAAGTCTTAGGAGCATCATTATCTATACTTATTTTCTTTGCATCTCCCTCGGGATGATGAATGCTAACAGTAAATGCAGGTACTCTGCCACTATAATCCCAACCAGCATAATAGGCATTGTAAGCAACAGGAGGCTGACTCGACATTTCCAATAAAGCAAAATCAAGATGAGGCTTCCATCCATCTTTAGTTTCTTTCAATGCTGATATTGCTCTTAATTCTGCTCCCGAAATGGTCTGATTATCTTTAGCATCATGGCTTTTACAAGCTGTATTTTCAAAGTTAAAATAAAACACTGCATTATGAGCCTTTTCAGGTGTAGATATCACATGATATGCAGTTAAAAAATAGGGAATTGCATCAAAATTGGAGTTATTTAACAAAGCTCCGGAACCATAATATCCGTTACTAATAATTTTACAAACGGCTCGCTTCTCTATCTGCCAATCATCTCCTGCATCGCAATTAACATCAACATTGCAGCTACCCGAGTCTCCTAAACTGTTGAGGCTTGTTCCATTTATATATTTAAAAATGTTTTTATAGTCGTGCAATACTCCTCCAACCTCTAATTCTCCTTTAAAATCAGGATTTTCAGGCTCAATATACTCTAAAATTAATTTGTCTCCGGCAAAAGCCTGTATGGCTAAAGTCCCCCAAGGCTTGTTATTTTTTGCTGTAAATGCCCCCAAATAATAATTATTCCCGGTATTATAAATAAATAATTTTGCTCCTTTCGGCAAATGATATTTACTTAACCACAATCCTAAAGAATAAGCACCTTTCGAACGTATTGCCAGACGCCAAACCCTGCGTCCATCGGGTAATTTCTGCCAAACTCCACTGTTATTCATATTATAAGACACCTTATATTCATAAGCATATTGCATTGCTTTAGTCTGCAATCCAATATGCTGTTTCTTTTGAATTATATTCTTATAAATAGGAGCAAAAGGAGGCATCTCAACAACCTCAAGTGCTTTTTTTTGCTTTGTTTGTAAGAAAACAGGGGTTCCCTTTTCTGCTATTTGAGCAACCGCAGCAGATGTAAATATCCAAAAGGAAACCAACAATACACTAACACTACGAAATAATTTTGTATTCATAATACTTGATTGAATTATAATTCTTTTATGGCTAATTTTTAATAAAACTATTTAACCTCGCAAGATACAAAAAAGAAATTAAACTCTTGTTTTCTGCATAAAATTCACATTATTTTTTACAAATTCAATTATTTTTGTAACTTCGTAAATGCTATGAAAGTAATTAAATTATATTCAAAAAAGAACCAAAAAATTTACTCTTTTGCGTTTAGTGTGTTCCGCATTCAATCGCCTAAATTCGTTCCTCCTACACAATAAATTCCAACAAAGCACACCCTAAAATACATTCAGTTTATTCGCAACAAAGAAAGCATTAAGATAGATACTTCCGAAACTCTACAAATCAAGGAGTTTATTAATTGTAAATGACTGTTTACTAAATGAGCACAACGAAGTATTTGAGTTTTTTTCTTTTATGTTTTAACTTAATAACGCAAATACATGAAAAAACAAAACGACAAAAGATCATTTTTAGGGATAAAAGCCAACGGAACGGTGTTTATTGGCTCATTATCCATCATAATAATACTCGTTGGCGCTACTTTAATTACCGGGAAACCCATTGAGAAATGGTTTGTTTCCACACAAAATTTTGTAGCAAACAATGCAGGATGGCTATTTATTTTACTGGTAAACAGTTTACTTTTATACTCTTTATTTTTAGGATTCGGGAAATTCGGAAAAATTCGAATTGGTGGTCAGGATGCCAAACCTGAGTTTAGCAAAGCCGGTTGGTTTTCAATGCTTTTTAGCGCAGGAATGGGTATTGGACTTCTATTCTGGAGTGTTGCAGAACCTATTTATCATTTCAATAGCAATCCCTTTGTGAAAGATACAGCAACTAAAGCCCTTGCTGCCAAAACGGCAATGGGGGTAACTTTTTTACATTGGGGAGTACACGCTTGGGCATTATATGCAGTAGTAGGTGTAGCTTTGGCATTTTTTACTTTCAACAGAAAATTACCTCTTACTGTTCGTTCTATTTTTCACCCATTATTAGGAGATAAAATTTATGGATTTTGGGGTGATGCTATTGATACCATATCAGTTATTGCGACCCTTTTCGGACTAGCAACCTCTTTAGGATTTGGAGTACAGCAGGTTAATTCCGGATTAAATTACCTTTTTAATGTAGAAATCAGCACAACCATGCAGATTATTCTAATTGTTATTATTACTGCATTTGCCACATTATCGCTGATAGCCGGCTTGGATAAAGGAATTAGAAAATTGAGCGAATGGAATATGTTGCTGGCTCTTTTTCTTATGCTTTTTATTCTTTTTGTAGGACCTACACTATTTCTATTAAAATCATTTGTACAAAACATAGGTCATTATGTATATGAATTTTTCGAATTAAGTTTCTGGACTAACAGCTACAAAGGTGTTGGACAAGAACAGAATTGGCAAAGTACATGGACGGTATTTTATTGGGCATGGTGGATTTCATGGTCACCTTTTGTGGGAATTTTTATTGCCAGAATATCAAAAGGAAGAACCATCAGAGAATTCATTTTAGGTGTTCTTTTAGTTCCTTCCATTCTTACTTTTCTTTGGCTTTCTATATTTGGAGGCAGTGCAATCTATCAGGAATTAATTGGAAACACAGCTATTACCGACGCTGTAAACAGAAATGTAGCCACAGCCATTTACTTTCTTTTAGAGCAGTATCCATTCACCTCTTTTGCATCAATTCTTACTATTTTACTGGTAACCAGTTTTTTTGTGACTTCTTCCGATTCCGGCTCTTATGTTGTAGATACATTAACATCAGGCAGAAAAAACGAAGCTTCCGTAGGACAAAAAATATTCTGGGCATCTACCGAGGGGCTTGTCGCAGCAACTCTGTTGATTGGCGGCGGATTAACAGCATTGCAAACAGCATCCATATTAACTGGTGTACCCTTTGCCATTATCATTACAATAATGTGCTTTAGTCTTTATAAATCATTATCGGAATATCAAATACAAGAAAA
>PDWI01010198.1_pt1 | contig 16529 bp, 17 predicted proteins | sample 1430891 | NCBI WGS metagenome assembly PDWI01 (sample SAMN01162508, study PRJNA174530) | Oral metagenome, whole genome shotgun sequencing project. | biome: Marine environment; feature: Marine mammal; material: Swab sample of the gingival sulcus; isolation source: swab sample of gingival sulcus...
CTACCGGGGTTGCACGCCGCGCTGCTCGGCCTGCCGCCGGGCCGGGCACTTGCCGCCACTGCCGAACACACCGTCACGATTGCGGTGCGCTACGACGGCGCGGACCTGGCCGCGGTGGCAGCTGCTTGCGGGCTGTCGATCCCCGAGGTGATCGCCGCGCACACCGGGCAGGCTTGGCGGGCGGGCTTCGCGGGTTTCGCGCCAGGCTTTGTCTATCTGACCGACGGCGATCCCCGGCTTCAGGTTCCCCGGCATGCCCAGCCGCGCCGCGAGGTTCCCGCCGGGGCCGTCGCCCTGGCCGGTAACTATTCCGGCATCTATCCCCGCTCTGGCCCCGGCGGCTGGCAGCTGATCGGCACCACCGACGCGGTGCTGTTCGACGTCGACCGGCAGCCGCCGTCGCTGCTCTCCCCCGGCTGCCTGGTGCGATTCCGGGAGGTCGCATGAGTCTGCTGGTTATGGCCACCGGTCCGCTTTCCCTCATTGAGGATGCTGGCAGGGGCGGCTATGCCCATTTGGGGGTATCAATGTCGGGGGCGGCGGATCGAGGGTCGGCGCAGCAGGCCAATTTGGCAGTGGGCAACCCGGCCGATGCCGCCGTGATCGAGACGCTTGCTGGCGGCTTGCAGCTGCGCGCCCAGGCCCCCGCGCTGGTAGCAATTGGCGGGGCACCAGCCGCTGCCGAGGTGGCTGGCCAGGCGGTGCCCCGGCTGCGGCCGTTCCCGCTCACCACCGGCCAGGAGCTGCGGCTGGGCACCTCGGCCTCGGGCCTGCGCTGCTATGTGGCGGTGGCTGGCGGCATCGCTGTCTCGCCGGTGTTGGGTTCGCGATCATTTGACACGATGTCGCGGCTGGGTCCGCCGCCGCTGCAACCTGGCCAACTGCTGCCCGTCGGCCCCGACCGTGGCACGCCCCAGCAGGTTACCGACGTCTGGCCAGCGGCCGCCCCGGAAACGCTGGAACTGGCCATGTGGCCTGGTCCTCGGCGGGACTGGATCGCCGCCGACATCACCAAGCTGGCTTGGCAGGTCTCGGCTGCGGCTAGCCGCATCGGCACCCGCCTGGATGGGCCGTCGCTTGGTTGGGCAGCCAGCCATCTTGGCCGGGAGCTGGCTAGCGAACCAACCAGGCGCGGCGCGATCCAGGTGCCGCCGTCGGGCCAGCCAATCATTTTCGGCCCGGATCATCCCGCCACCGGCGGCTATCCGGTCGTCGGCATCCTCAGCGAAGCCGCCAGCGACGCCCTGGCCCAGGCGCTACCGGGGCAAGCGATTCGGCTGCGCCCGCTTGGCTAAGGGAGGAACGGTATCGGCGCAGCCCGGCCAGGAATTCCCCCGTTGACTGCCTGGCCCGCCAACAGCTTGGCTTGCCAGCCGCGGCGGTAACTGCAACCGGTACGCGCTAGTCGTAGCGGTAGATGCCGCGCCCGGTTTTGCGGCCGAGCCAGCCTGCCCGGACGTACTTGCGCAGCATCGGGTGTGGCCGGTACTTCGGATCGCCGGTCTCGGCTTGCAGCACCTCCATCACCGCCAGCACCACATCTAGCCCGACCAAGTCGCCCAACGCCAGCGGCCCGATGGGATGGTTGGCCCCCAACTGCATCGCGGTATCGATGTCCTCGGCGGTGGCGGTGCCCGCGGCAAGCACCTCAACGGCTTCATTGATCATGGGCACCAGGATCCGGTTCACGACGAACCCGGCGGCCTCGTTCACCTCCACCGGGGTTTTACCAAGCTGGGTGGCGATGTCGTTGACGCGGGCCACCAATTCGGGTGGCGTCTGGGCGCCAGCGATCACCTCGACGAGCTGCATGACCGGTGCCGGATTAAAGAAGTGCATTCCAATGACCGGGTGCTGCAGCCCGGTGCCGATTTCGGTCACCGACAGCGAGGAAGTATTGCTGGCCAGGATCGCATCGGGGGCGCAAAGTGCATCGACCTGCTCGAATACGGCGCGCTTGGCTGCCATGTCTTCGTAGATCGCTTCAATCACCAGCTCGCAGTCACCCAACTCGGCGATGTTGCCGGTGGTTAGCCGCTGCATGGTCGCCGCGGCCGCAGCGGCGTCGATCTTGGCTTTCGCCACCAATTTGTCCTGATTGGCCTGGATTCGGGCTTTGCCCCGTTCCGCTGCCCCGGGCAGCGCGTCGCTGAGGATCACCTCGAAACCCGGGTTGCGGGCAAACACTTCGGCTATACCGGCCCCCATGGTCCCGGCACCGACAACTCCCACCAACATTTCGTTTCCTCCTACTGATCCTGGAACGGCGCGGGTCTGCGCTTCTGCGCGAATGCCGTCATCGCCTCGACCTGGTCGGCGGTCTCGAAACACGCCGCGAAAGCCGCAGTCTCGGCCGTTAGGGCAGCGTCGATGTCGAGCGAGGCTCCGGCGGCGATGACACCTTTGGTGGCGCGGACCGCTATCGGCGCCTGGCTGGCGATGGTGGCGGCCAGTTCGTTGGCCGCGGCGAGCAGCTGGTCGGGTTCGTGCACCGCGTTGACCAGGCCCAGCTCTAGGGCGCGGTGAGCGTCGATCTTGGCGCCGGTGAACAGCAGTTGTTTGGCTTGCGCCTCGCCGATCAGGCGCGGCAGCCGTTGGGTGCCGCCGAAGCCCGCCGGGATACCCAGCCCCACCTCGGGCTGCGCAAAGACCGCCTTGGTGCTGGCGAGCCGAAGGTCGCAGGCCAGCGCGAGTTCGCAGCCGCCGCCCAATGCGAAGCCGTTGACCGCGGCGATCGTTGGCATCGGCAGGGTCTCTAAGGCGCGAAAGACGCCGCTGCCAAGCGCACTGAAATCAGCGGCTTCGGCCTGGGTGTAGTTGGCCATGCTGGCGATGTCGGCTCCGGCGACGAAGGCCCGGCCAGCCCCGGTTACGACGAGCACCCGGGGCAACTGCGCTGCCACTGTTTGCAGCACCTGCCGCAGTTCGGTGAGCACCTCCCGGTTAAGCGCGTTCAGGGCCTCGGGCCGGTTGATGGTCAGCGTGGCGATGTGGTCGCTTACTTGGTAGTCAATGAATCTCATTGTTGCTCATCGTATTAGGTGCTACCCCACAGCAGTCGGTGCTAGACACTATAAAACTGCCGGATCGAGCATGTTTTTTCTCGTATCGCTGGGCTTATCAGCAGTTATGGCTAGTTCAGTTGCGCAGGTCGGCGAGTTCCCGGGAATCGGCGTTGCCTCCGCTGACGATGGCGGCACAGAATGCTGGCCGTTCTTCATCAGCTAACAGGCCGGCCATGGCGGCTGCCCCCGCGCCTTCGGCAAGCGTATGCGCGTGGGTCGCCAGCAGCCGGCGAGCATGGTCGATGTCGGCATCATCAACCAGCAAGAACCGATCCAGCCGGTCGCGAAGAACCTGTTGTGGCAGCTCGAAAGACGCGGCGGTAGCCAGCCCACTGGATTGTGTCTGGCAGGGAGCCTCCCGTGCCTCACCAGCCAGCCATGCTCGATGCGCTGCCGGGGCCTGGCGAGATTGCACCGCGACAATCTGGCATTTCGGCGCCAGCTCATCACGCACCAAGCAGGCCCCGGCCGCACCAGTACCGCTGCCTACCGGAACATATATCGCTTGCAGTTCCGGATGGGCGCGAAGTAGCTCCAATGTGACGGTGGCATGGCCATGAATGATGCTGGGGTTACCTCCTGGATCGACGAAGTAGCTGCCGGTGTCGTCGGCTAGGTTCTTTGCATAGGCAAGCGCGTCGGTCATGGTCTCGCCGTAACTAACCACCGTCGCGCCGAGCGCTTCCGTGGCTTTGATTTTGTTGGTTGGGGCTGAAGTTGGCATGACGACCGTGGCTCGCATGCGACGATGCCGAGCTGCGTATGCAATAGATTGCGCGTGGTTGCCGGTAGATGCGGTCACCAGCCCCACGACACTGGCGGCGAGCCCAGCCACCAACGAAAGCCCGCCACGCACTTTGAATGCACCGGTGGGTTGGGTGTTTTCCAGCTTAAGCAGCACTCGGCATCCGGCGACCTCATCTAACAACGGGTAGTTCCAAGCTGGAGTGGGCGGCAGAGCCGATGAAAGTGCCTGGTCAGCGGCCAATACTCCCTGGAAACTCAGGGCCTTCGCGGCCTGGGCAACCGGTGCTTTGGCTGGTATCTGCGAGGTCATATCAACAGTATGAGCAACGGTTTTCACTCAGCTCAATAGAGACTACATAGAAATATTCAGCTGCACACATCGATGTTGTCGAAGTATCATGATTTCATGATCGACCCACACCGGCTCGAAATGCTGACCACCTTGGCACGCGAAAAGACGCTCGCAGCAACGGCTAAGCGGCTACACCTAAGCCAATCTACGGTCTCACATCACCTGAACCGCCTCCAGGCCGAAACAAAGGCCGTCTTGCTGACGCAAGTCGGCAGAAGTCTGCAGCTAACTGCCGAGGGCCAATATCTTGCTCAGCGAGGGGCCGCAATTCTTGCTGATTTGGATCAGTTGGAGCGAGAGCTGCAAGCGATAACCAATCTGGCAAGCGGCACAGTAAAACTAGTTGCTTTCCCCTCGGCAGTCCCTACCTTGTTGCCACCGGTGTTAGCAGAAGTGGCCCGGCGAGCCCCAGGCTTGCGGATTGAGGTCGCCGACGCAGAGCCCCCAACAGCCGCCGAAATGTTACATGCCCGAGAAGCCGACGTGGCGCTGGCTTTCAGGTACCCGAACACACCCCAAGCAACGAACTTAACCTGCCTAGACATCGGCCCCGATCCGCTTTACTTGGTCACGGCAAAGCCGGCCGCGACCGCCAAGCCTGAATCGATAACTGTCCCTGAGTTGGCTGCATTCCGCGACGACACATGGATCGCAGGCTGTAACCGTTGCAGCGGCCATCTCGTTGCGGCCTGTCACGAAGCTGGGTTCTCTCCCACTCTGGGTTACACCAGTGATGACTACGTCGCCGTGCAGTCCCTGGTGGCTGCTGGCCACGGCATCACCTTGTTGCCCGGGCTTGCCTTGAGCGCCCACCGCAACCCGGGCGTCACCGCAACCCGATTGCGTTCGCACAGCCGCACCCTGCAAGCGTGTACCGAGGGCCAGCCGCCGCACACACCAGCCATTGAACTACTACTGCACACCCTGCACGACATCGGCAGTCGCGTCCTGCGCGATATTCAAAACTCCAACTCCCACGCCGCTACGCCAACCTAGGCACTCCCCACTGTCCTCTTGGCAAGGCGTAACCCGCAGGCAAGCACTACACAGAGCCAGCAGGACTTGCAGTTGTCGTTGCCACCCCTGACCGCGTTTCGACTTGTTACGGGGTTATCAGCGGGGCAAGCGGTTTGGTCCGAATCCGCTGTATACGTTGCCCGACATCCCACCCTAAAACGCCGCTGCTAAGCCAAGCCATAGCAATTTACGCAACAACTTTTTTGCAATGAAACCCCTAGTCAGGCTGACCTTAAAGCCCTTGCTTCGGCTATTTAGCGAACGCATACTGGTAGCAGGACAGCTTCTAGGAGGACTGACATGACCAACAACCATATTAATTGCACCGTTAGTGAATGCTCCTTCAACCATGATGGCTGCGCCGCGCCAGCAATCACCGTTGGCGGCTCCGGCTGCTCGACCTTCATCTCGCTCGGCGTCGTTGGCGGCCTGTCGAAGCCTGCTAGCACCGTTGGTGCTTGCCAGCGCAACGACTGCAAGTTCAACGACCACCTGATGTGCTCGGCTACCGATGTGGTCATCGGCAAGACAGTGGATGTCGCCGACTGCCAAACCTACGTAGCCGCGTAGCCCCTATTACGATTTATCCGGGAAGGCTCCCACCCGTGGGAGCCTTCCCGTCGTCAACTCTAGGACAACACGCCGTCAGGCCTCATTTAAGTGTCAATTAGTGCCAGAAAAGCCAGCAAATCGAGTTGCTGCGCACCAGCATCAACAAAAAACTCGGCGTTATCGTAAGTAGGCTGAAGCACCATCTCACCACTGGTGTTAATGAAACCCCAACGGTCCCCAAACGCCATCGGAGCCAGACCCCCGTTAAAAGAGCGCACTAGATCGTAGGTAACCCCTCATTAAAAAGGCGCACTTGATCGTAGGTAGGCTGAATCACCAACTCACCACTGGTGTCAATGAAACCCCAACGATCCCCAAACGCCACCGGAGCCAGACCCTCATTGAAAGAGCGCACTAGATCGTAGGTAGGCTGAACCACCAACTCGCCACTGGTGTCAATGAAACCCCAATGCTCGCCAACCAAAACCGGCGCCAGGCCGTCAGTAAACCAATAGGCGTAATCGTAAGTAGGCTGAACCACCAACTCACCACTGGTGTTAATGAACCCCCAACGCTGGCCAACCGCGACCGGCGCCAGACCATCGCTGAATATACCGGCCGCATCGTAGGTAGGCTGAATCACCAACTCGCCGTTGGGGTTAATGTAACCCCAACGATCCCCCACCTGAACCACTGCCAGGCCGTCCTTAAACAAACCGGCATCGTCGTAGGTGGGTTTAACCACCAACTCGCCACTGGCGTTAACGAAACCCCACCAACCATCAACTCTGACTGGCGCTAGGCCTTCATTAAATAACCCGACATCATCGTAGGTAGGCTGAATCACCATCTCGCCGCTGGGGTTAATGAAACCCCAATGATCATCAACCCTAACCGGCGCAAGGCCATCTCTAAACGCGCCAACGTTGTAGTAGCTAGGTTGCACCACAAATTTTCCATCCGTATCGATGAACCCAATCAGATCCCCAACCGTAACGGCAGCTAGCAGCTGCTTAGCTGGAACAGGTGACGGGCTCGGGCCAGCAGCCGGGCTAACGACAGGAGAAGCAGTGGAGCTAGTTTCGGAACTTGAATCATTCGAAGACATCAGCGTCGGATACGCAACCAAAACCACCAAAACAACAACCAAAACCAAGACGAAAGCCACCCCAGCAATCACCCAAGCCAGGCAGCCGCTACGCTTCGGCGGCATCGGCCCGGCCGGAGGCTGACCAGGAGGCATCGGCCCAACCGGAGGCTGACCAGGATGTCCCGACCATACCGGAGGCTGGCCAGGCGGCATCGGCCCAGGTCCCGAACCAGCAACCGGCCCCGCAACAAAACCTTGCTCAGGAGACGACCCGCCTGCACCTGTCCCAGGATTCGAAAAATGTGACATCAGATAACCAACCTCTCGGCAACCACAGCGGGATCGAAAACCTCATGCGAAACTGCCATGCACCATCCATCTTGCCGCATTGGAAGTACTAGCGGCAGCGAAGCCCTACAACCAGCGGCACAGCACGGCCCAGCAGCCGCGACCCAAGAACGCCTCGCTCAAGAGTTCAGCCTGTCAACTCGGCGACAGCGAGCAACCTACGCCGAACTGATCGCGAAACTCGCAGTTACGCCCTGCCCCGATTTCTTGAATTACTAACCTCTCAAGTTCGATTCGATTTACTTGCCCTCATTCCTTTTACCTGCTTGTTGCTAGTATCATTTTGACGAGATGCATACCCCTCTGCACCGAGTGAGTAGATAGCGACTTTACCTTCTTCGTTAAAATGGAAGCCCCAGCCATACCTCTTAACAAGAGGCGAAGATCGCAAACAAGCTTGCCCCTTAGAAAAGAATTCTTCTCGCTCCACTCCTTTGCGTTCTCCAATCGACAAGTAGATGACATCGTCAGATGTGTAAACATAAGGACTGTTGATTAATAATTCATATTGAAGCCGGGCTATTGTTTTCTTTTCTTTTTCAGGTAGAACTACTCCTTTTCTTGCAGGGCAATCTTCCGAAACGGAAATAAAGGTATTAAAGTAATTTGTTGTATGCATTATTTTATAACCTACGCGAGCCGGACAGTTTTCTTAATGCAGCCGGGAGCTATCGTTACTATAGTCCAGAATCATTTTCGGCTCCTCCTCATTGAGGGTGTTTGGGTAGAGGCCGGGCCGGCACTGGGATGAGCCGCTTAAGTGTCAAGTAGCACCAGCAAATCCGGCAAATCGATCTGCTGCGCACCAACTTCAACGAAAACATCAGCGGTATCGTACGTGGGCTGAATTACCAACTCGCCACTGGTGTCAATGAAACCCCAATGCTCGCCAACCTGAACCGCAGCCAATCCCCCATTAAACGAGTTCGCTAGATCGTAGGTGGGCTGAATCACCATCTCGCCACTGGTGTTGATGAAACCCCAACGATCCCCAGAATGAACTGCGACCAAACCCTCATTAAAAAGGCGTACTAGATCGTAGGTAGGCTGAATGACCAACTTGCCACTGGTGTCAATGAACCCCCAACGATCCTCCACCTTAACCGCGGCCAACCCCTCACTAAAAAAGCGCACTTGATCGTAGGTAGCCTGAATCGCCAACTCGCCACTGGTGCTAATGAAACCCCAATGCTCGCCAACCAAAACCGGCGCCAGGCCGTCAGTAAACCAATAGGCGTAATCGTAAGTAGGCTGCACCACCAACTCACCACTGGTGTTAATGAAACCCCAACGATCCCCCACCTTAACCGGCGCCAGACCATCCCTAACGAAACCAGCCCCATCGTAAGTAGGCTGAATCGCTATCTCGCCACTGGTGTTAATGAAACCCCAATGCTCCCCCACCTTAACCGCAGCCAAACCTTCGTTAAAAGAGCGCGCATCATCGTAGGTAGGTTTAACCACCAACTCGCCAGCCGGATCAATGTAACCCCACCAACCATCAACTCTTACTGGAGCTAGGCCTTCACTAAACAAACCAACATCATCGTAGGCAGGCTGAATCACCATCTCGCCACTGGTGTCAATGAACCCCCACTTACCATCAACCGAAACCGGCGCCAGACCATCCCTAAACGAGCCAACGTTGTAGTAGCTAGGTTGCACCACCACTGTCCCATCTGGCTCGATAAACCCAACCCGATCCCCGACCCCAACTTTTGCTAGCAGCTGCTTAGCTGGAACAGGTGACGGGCTCGAGCCAGCAGTCGGGCTAACGACAGGAGAAGCAGTGTAGCTAGTTTCGGAACTTGAATCATTCGAAGACATCAGCGCCGGATACACAACCGACACCACCAAAACAACTACCAAAACCAAGACGAAAGCCACCACAGCAATCGCCCAAGCCAGGCAACCGCTACGCTTCGGCGGCACCGGCCCGGCCGGAGGCTGACCTGGAGGCATCGGCCCAGGTCCCGAACCAGCAACCGGGCGATAACCAAAACCTTGCTCAGGAGACGATCCGCCAGCTCCTGTCCCAGGATGCGAAAACTGCGACATCAACCTACCAACCTCTCAGCACTTGCTTAGTCGTCCAGTAGCATCATCAATACCCGCAAGTCGAGCTGCTTCGCACCAGCATCAACAAAGGGGAAAACACCATCGTAAGTAGGCTGAACCACCAACTCGCCGTTGGTGTTAATGAACCCCCAACGATCCCCCGACTGAACCGCAGCCAAACCTTCGTTAAAAGAGCGCGCACCATCGTAGGTAGGCTGAATCACCATCTCGCCGCTGGCGTTAATGAAACCCCACTTACCGTCAACCGAAACCGGCGCTAGGCCTTCACTGAACCAACCAGCCGCAGCGTATTTAGCCTCAATCGCCCACCCACCTGTCGTATTAATGAAACCCCAACTATCCTGCTGTCGAGCTACAGCTAGGCCTTCACTAAACCAGCCAGCCTCATCGTAGGTGCCCTGAATCACCAATTCACCAGCAGTATTAATGAAACTCGCCCGACCATCTGCCGAAACCGGTGCCAGGCCTTCACTGAACCAAAGTGCGCCATCGTAGGTAGGCTGGATCACCATTTCGCCGCTGGTGTCGATGAACCCCCATTTACCGTCAACCGAAACCGGCGCTAGGCCGTCACTAAACCAACCAGCCTCATCGTAGGCAGGCTGAACCACCAACTCACCGCTGGTGTTAATGAACCCCCAATGGCCCCCCGACTGAACCAAAGCTAGGCCATCGCTGAACCAACGAAACTCATCGTAGGTAGCATCAATCACCCACTCGCCAGTCGTGTTAATGAAACCCCATTTACCGTCAGCTGAAACCGGTGCTAGGCCGTTGCTAAACCATCTAGCTTGATCGTAGGTAGGCTGAATAACCAATTCACCAGTCGCGTTGATGTAGCCCCATTTACCGTCAACTGAAACCGGCGCTAGGCCGTCACTAAACCATCTAGCCTCATCGTAGGTAGGCTCAACCACCAACTCACCGCTGGTGTTAATGAACCCAAAACGATCACCAACCTTGACGGTTGCTAGCGGCTGCTTAGCTAGGCTGGAACCATTCGGAGACAGCAGCCCCGGATACACAAACAACACCACCAACACAACCACCAGGACCAAGGCGAAGGCCACCCCGGCAATCGACCAAGCCAGGTAGCCGCTACGCTTCGGCGGCATCGGCCCAACCGGCTGCTGTCCAGGGTACCCCGGCCCAACCGGAGACTGACCAGGGTACCCCGGCCCAACCGGAGGCTGACCAGGTGGCATCTGCCCAGGTCCCGAACCAGCAACCGGGCGATAACCAAAACCTTGCTCAGGATACGGTCCACCAGCACCTGACCCAGGATGCGAAAACTGCGACATTAGGCAACCAATCTCTCGGCAACAACGGCGGAACCGAAAACCGCCAATCAGTCAAGTGTACGTCGCAAATCTTGCTGCCCTAGAAGTAGGAGTATCGGCGGAGCCCAACAGCTAACAGTGCAGCACACTGCAGTAGCTGTTGAGGTAGTCACTGCCTGGAACGCCGCTGTTGGGCCGCCCACCAGGCACCATGCGGCCGAACTTGAACGCCCTGCTTTCGCCACTCAGCGACAATCTCGTCTAAGTGATCCGGGGCAACAGCCACCGTCAGCGACGACAACACGGCGACATCGAAGCCCATTCGCCGCGCGTCAAGCGCGGTTGCGCTGACGCAATAGTCGCTGGCAATCCCACAAACATCTACTTGCGCAACGCTTCGCGAGCGCAGAAACTCGGCTAGCCCCACGTCGTTTTGGGAGTGATCGGCCCCTTCGAAACCGGAATAGGCAGCCGAGTACTCGCCCTTGTCGAAGACGCCATCCCAGGATTGCTCGCCCAGCTCGGAATGGAACTGGGCCCCAGGGGTGCCTGCAACGCAGTGCGGTGGCCAGGAATCTGAGTAGTCCGGTTCGTCGCTGAAGTGATCGCCGGGTGCGATGTGATGATCTCGGGTCGCGACCACTGTGTCATAGCCGTGTTCGCTGGCCAGCAGGTCTCGGATCCGGGATGCCACTGCGGCACCGCCCGGGACCGGCAGCGATCCGCCCTCGCAGAAGTCGTTTTGGACATCCACCACAATCAGTGCGCGTGACATACCACCAGCGTACCCGCATCTCAGCCGCGGGCACTGCGCAGCAAATCGGCGGCATGAGCCAACCCCGATTCCGAATCGGCGGAGCCACCCATCATCCGCGCCAGCTCCGCGGCCCGATCTGCGTCGCTGACCCGGCGAATCCCGGACGTGGTGACCGAGGAATCGTCGGATTTAGTGATCACGAAATGCGAGTCCGCGAACGCCGCCACCTGCGCCAGGTGGGTGACCACGATTACCTGGCAGTGCTGCGCCAGCCGCTGCAGCCGCCGCCCGATTTCCAGGCCGACCGCGCCGCCGACGCCAGCATCGATCTCATCAAAGACGAAGGTCTGGTGGGCCAGCTGGTCGGCGAGCACGACCTCCAGTGCCAGCCGCACCCGGGACAGTTCGCCGCCAGAGGCTACCTTGCGTAACGGTGCGGGCGGGACGCCCGGATTGGCCGTGAATACAATCTCCACTTGGTCCTGGCCGTGTGGGCCACGTTCGATTGGCGTCAATTGAAACTCCAGCCGCGCCTGCGGCATGGCCAGGCTAGCCAGCTCCGGTTGGATCGCCGCCGCCAGCTTTTCGGCTGCAGCCTGCCGGGCGGCCGTGATCGAGGTGGCCGCCACCGTCAGCGCCTCATCCAGCTCGGCGACCCGGTGTTGCAGCGCCGCGATCTGATCGTCGACGCCGCCTAGCGTGGCCAGCTTGTCCCGGGCCGCCGCGGCGAACGCCAACACCTGATCTAGCTGCGGCCCGTGCTTGCGGCACAGCGCCTGCAGCACTGCCCGACGCTCACTGATGGCCTCCAGCCGGATCGGGTCGGCTTCAAGATTGGTGGCGTAGCTGGCGACCTCGGTAGCCGCGTCGTTGACGTTGTAGGCCGCGTCGCGGATTCTCGCGGCCAACTCGGTTAGCCTTTCGTCACGAGCAGCCAACGCGGTCAAGGTGTCGCTGGCGCTGGCCAGCAGGCTGATCGCATTGGGCTGATCGAAGTCGGTCTCGTTGCCACTGAGCGCCTGCTGCGCCGCGCCAGCCAATTGCCGCAGCTCCTCGACATCCTGCAGCAGCGTAGCCTCGCGGGCCAACTGCTCGTCCTCGCCAGGCTGCGGGTCGGCCGCCTCGATTTCGGCCAGGTCGTGTTGCAGCGCCTCGGCTTCGCGGCGGGCTGTCTCAGCGCCTGCCAGCAGTTGCGCCAGCTCAGCGGCGGCTGCCGCGTGGGCAGCATAGTCTCGGTGGTAGGCCGCTAGCTCGGCTGGCTTCGCGTACGCGTCCAGCACCTCACGTTGGCGTTGCGAGCTCGATAGCCGAACCTGCTCGGACTGGCCGTGGATAGTGGCCAACTCGCCGGTGACCTCCGCCAACCGCGATACCGGGACGGTGGCCCCGCCAATGATCGCGCGCGAACGGCCTTGCGCGGTGATCTGACGCATGACCACCACCTCGTTATCCTCGCAGTCGCCGCCAAGCTCGGTTACCTGAGCTACGGTCGGGTCAGCTACCTGCCACAGCCCTTCCACGACCGCCCGGTCAGCGCCGTGCCGGACCATCCCAGCATCGGCCCGGGAGCCTAACAGTTGGCCCAGCCCGGCAACAACCATCGTTTTCCCGGCCCCGGTTTCCCCAGTGACCGCGTTGAGACCGGGCCCAAATTCGAGCGCGGCGGAATCGATGACCCCGATGCCTGCCAGGCGAAGCTGTGTCAGCATTACTCGGCCTCGGCGCGTGGTTTGCCCCAGCCGTTGACGGGTAGCGCGAACTTGTGAACCAACCGCGTGGTGAACGGCTGATCCGATAGCCGGGCGATCAGCAGTTGCGGCCCCTGCTCGGCGATCCTGGCGCTGTAGCCGGGTTTGAGATCAATCATGCGTCGCCCGTCACACCACATCACGCCGGGCACCGACCAGGCGGGCAGCGCCAGGTCGACATAGGTTCCCGGGCTGAGCACCATCGGCCGATTGAACAGAGCATGCGCAGACAACGGCACCAGCAGCAGCGCCTGCACCTCTGGCCACACCACCGGGCCGCCAGCCGAGAAGGAGTAGGCCGTGGAGCCGGTCGGCGTTGCCACCAGTACCCCGTCGCAGTTCCATTCCGACAGCGGCTCGGAGCCAACGCTGGTATGCACCGTGATCATTTTGGCGCGCGACTGCTTCTCTAGCGATACCTCGTTGATCGCGAACGACTCCCACACCAGCTGTGCGCGGTCGTCCAAGACCTCAACCCCCAGCACCAGGCGTTTCTCCACGAAATAGTCGCGTTGCTTCACCGACTCCACCAGCGTCTCGAGATGGTGGGGCTCCAGCTCCGCCAGGAAGCCAACGTGGCCCAGGTTCACGCCGAGCAACGGCACCTGCAGCGGCCGCGCCCACTCCGCGGCCCGTAGCAGCGTGCCGTCCCCACCAAACACGATCGCCAGTTCGGCGGGTTCGTCTCCTGCTTCGCTCAACTGGGCTTGCGGCACTTCTGCTCGCAGCCGCTCGATGTCTTCGGCGAAAGTGGCAACGCGAAACTCTGGCCCCAGCCAAGTCAAAAAGGTCGCCGCAGAAGCCAGCGCCTCGGATCGTTCTGGGTGCAGAAAAACAGCCACACTTCGAGTCACAGGGACAGCCTAGCCAACCTTGCTGACCGACGAGTCGCTAGTAGGGCGCAATCGGACGAAGAACTCGACATTGCCATGAGTTCCAGGCAGGCTGCTTTGCCCCTGCCAATCGCAGCGCCAGCCCAACTTAGCGGCGGCATCGATTACTTCGGCGACGGCCGCGGCGCGGTCGGCTGGATCGGCGACGATGCCGCCGGAGCCAAGCCGTTCGCGTCCCACCTCGAATTGGGGCTTCACCAGCAACAGCGCCACCCCGTCGGGCCGCAGCAACGCCAGCAGCGGGCCAAGCACTAGCTGCAGTGAAATAAAAGACAGGTCGGCGACCAGCAGATCTACCGGCTGCTGCTCGACGTCGGCGAGCGTGATGTCGCGAACGTTCAGTCCCTCGCGCACGACCACTCGCGGGTCGCTGCGGATCTCCTCGGCGAGCTGCGAGTGCCCGACGTCGACGGCATAGACCAGCTCGGCCCCGCTGGCCAGGCAAACCTGGGTAAAACCGCCGGTTGACGCTCCAGCGTCCAGCACCCGACCGGTGACGTGGGTGCCCGATTCCGTCAACGCGCCAAGTAGTTTGGTTGCCGCCCGGGACACCCAGGTCTGCTGGCGTGCTTCGATCTGGGTTTCGGGGGTCACTGGCAGGGCTGGCTTACGAACCGTGACGCCGTCGACCTGCACCAGGCCGTCTGCGATCGCTTTCGCAGCCTGCGACCTGGACCGGGCCAGCCCCCGTTCGACGAGGGCACGGTCCAGTCTCACTGCCGGTCGACGCCGGGGATCCCGGCCTGGCCCGGGTCGTTGTTTAGGGCCGCAGCGATCAGGGTTTGGGCTTCGGTCAGCCGATCCAGCTGCTCCGCGAGGCTGGCCTGCGCCACGTCGTCGAGGCCACGCATGGCGTCCTCGACGAGGCGCTGGCGGCGCGTCACCGTCGCATCGGTTAAGGGCTCGTTACTCATGGCAACTCCGTCAGTTCGGGCAGCACAGCGCTAACGTCGATTCCTTGCTGCCAAGTTAGGTTTAGTGCGGCCCACAGCGCGTCCAGCTGCTCGCTCATCGAGGCAGCTGGTGTGGCCAGCCGGGCCGCACCCTGGTGCAGCGTGATGCGCATGTCGCCGCAACTCGCGCCGTCCGCGGTCAGCTCGGCCCGCCGAATCGGCTGGAACAGCGCCTCCAAGCCGTAGCCGATGTGGGTTGGCCGGGCGGTTGGGGCTGCCGCAGCCAGGTCGGCTTTGCCGTGCGCTCCGGTGAAAACGAATAGTGATGCCATGCCGACCACATTGGCGCCCATGATGTCGGTATCGAGGCGGTCGCCGACAAAGATGGCGGCCGTAGCGTCGAGGCGCTGCACCGTTTCATCCAGCAGCGGCCGGTAGGGCTTCCCAGCAATGATCGGATCGACATTGACGCACTTGGCCACCAGATCGGACTGCGCTCCGCAACCCGGCATGATGCCGCGATCAGTGGGGCGGGTCTCGTCGGGGTTGGTGACGAACCAGCGGGCCCCGGCCTGCACCGCGATCACGCCTTCTTCGAGTAGCTCCCAGGGCAGCTGCGGGTGGTATCCCTGCACCACGGCCACGGGCTCCTCGGCGGCGGTGGTGACGACGTGGTAGCCGCCGGCGGTGAGTAGCTCGACCATCGCCTGCGAACCGACCGCCAGCACTTTCGCCCCAGCGGGCAGTTGTTCGCGCAACTGCCGCAGCGTCGCCTGGGTACTGACCACCACGTCATCGGCTTCCGCTGTGATTCCCAGTCGGGTCAGATGCTCGGCGACGCTGTGCGGGGTCTTGGCGGCGTTGTTGGTGACAAACCCGACCTTGACCTGCTGCTCGCGCAGCTGCGCCAAGGCCTCGGGCACCCCGTCGATGGCCTGCTCGCCCAGGTAGATGACGCCGTCCAAGTCGAACAGGGCCGCGTCATGGCTGTCAATCAAGTTCATTCCGGCGCCACCTCTTCGGACTCCGCCGCAGTAGGTTCTTCCTCGGCAGACTCAGCCTGATCGGACTGCTCTTCTTCGGCCTCCAGCTCCAGCGATTCCGGTAGTTCGACGCCGTCTAGTTGCGCGATCCGGTCGGTGCAGTCCAGGTCGCCGCCGACATCCAGGCCGCTGGCGGTTTCGAATGCCTGGCGGGCCGCGTCTGGGTCGCCAGCGCGTTCTAGCAGGTCGGCGTAGGCGTAACTGAGCCGCGCCAGCGCCGGTTTGGGGCCACGGGCCCGCGCCATCGTGGATTTCAGCAGCCGCAGCGCCTCGTCGCGTTGGCCGAGATCGTCGCGAATCCCGGCTTCAACGATGTGCACCTCGATGGCGGTCTCCGGGCTGTAGTTTTGCTCGCTGCGTAGCGTAGCCAGCGCCTCTCGGTGCTTGCCTAACGCCCGCTCGCAGTCGGCGATCACCGGCACCAGGGCCGAGTTGCCGGTCATCCGGCGAAGCGCCCGGTATTCCCGCAACGACACCTCGTATTTGCCAGCGGCATAGGCGGTCTCGGCCATCGCCTCGCGCACGATAGGCACTCGCTTTGCGCGCCGCACCGCAGCTTCGGCGTGGGCGTAGGCAAGCTCCGGATCGGTATCGACGAGGCTGCCTGCCATGATGATGTGCCGCCCGACTCGGCTGGCGGTCTCGCTGGACAGGCCCTTCAGCTC